>JGI24158J21664_10000071_pt1 | contig 57005 bp, 45 predicted proteins | sample Ectturendosymbi3_FD_21664 | JGI IMG/M metagenome (IMG submission 21664) | reverse complement strand
GCATGAAGATCTCTACGCTGTGATCACCGGAAAAATGTTTTGCTGATAGGGTCAGAGTTGACGACCCCGCAGGGCCGTAGGCGACCTATGTCGAACGCGCGNTGTTTTTGTTGNTGGTTCAAACAAATGTCGAGTTCATTCCTTGTTAAGTGAAAGAATTCAGTCAACCCGGAAGTTCATTCGTTGAAATTGGTCGCTCTTGATTTCAAATCTGTGCAGGATTTTTGCTATATTGAACATAAATAAGGGACAGTAATAATGATAATTATTGTCGACTACGACTTATTNACGATTGATGATGGGCTGGGTTTATTCAGTGAATCTGCGATAGATTGAACATGGTCGGTAGTTTACTTCCAGCGACGAGGAATCCACNAAATGTAGTCGGAGATCTTGCTAGTGAAACTAGACTCGGTATTGCAGCCTGTTTGAACCGTACAAATTTCTGGAAAATAATTTATGTGAAATCACCTTAAAACTTTCTGTACAGTAAAGATCGTTTTCGTGTTCTAGTCCATCTCTACAGTCAGTGCAGTGCTGGTCAGTTGCAATGTATTCACTGCTGTCCCGTTTCAGTTTCTACTTTCACAACAAATGCATTTTAACTTGCTCGTGATGCTAAAGCAACTTAGCTGCACCTGGTGCAGGTTTTAAAACTTTTCCATTCAGACGTCTGAGGTAATGATGGCTAAACGTGCACTACTTTCTTGCATTTAACATTTTCGTTGGCGGTAGTTTTGACTGATTTTGGTTGGAACTTAAATGTTTCACGAGCGCATTTTCTTCGCAGACACTGAAGGCGTTCGCAGCTGGCCATCAGCTTCAGCCACAAATCGTACGCAGGGTATTCGTCTGTGAAAAATACGAGACAGTAATAACGCTTTTGCCCTGGCAACGCTTGCTTTTGTCACAGATTTTCCTCCGTCATTGCCACGTTGCTGTCCTTGAAATGTTTGGTCAAGCGCCATAAATTGGGTGTGAAGCGGTGTGTTTCTTCGTGCACTTGGCCAAACACGCTGGGATGGCTACTTTAAGCTGGGGATGTCTAACGTTTGACAAAATTTATTTGGCCATGTGTTGAAATATCCGTTGCGGTGCTTGGAACTACGATACATACTAAAAATGCGCAAAAGGACTCAGTTTTTGAAAAACGAAAATTTTTTCACAGAAGGGGAGCATAAAGAAGAAGCACCATAAAAACCATGACAGTCATATTGGATTTTACATTTTGTGATTGTCTTGGAGGAGGAACAAAAATGTTTGGAAAATCGAAGCTTGTTTTTTTCCAGTTCGATTCGGGATATTGAGATAAATACATGCGTAAAGTCATATTGCTTTTTCATATTGGTTCAGAAGCAACAAAACGCATTCTACATTTCAACAGCAAAGAAACTTCACTGAATTTTTGAATAAAAGCAAAAAGAGTTTTGAAGGGCTGATGCTCCGCCTTGTGCGAAATCCTTGAAATTATCGCAGTTTAGGAATCGTTCGACCCCTTGTCCTTTGGCTGTGTGCGCTTCATGCAGCAACTTCGCACGGGCAAGACTTTCTCTACCCCAAAGATTGACGCCAGCACTGAAGCAGCACAACACCGCCAAGTTTACACAGGTTTTCACTTTTTGTGGCAAACGATTGTCCGGTCAAGGCGCCTGCCACTTCGCAAGTACCAAAGCCCGCAACTGTTTTGGCTCAATGTACGTTGACGTAGTCCCATTCTGATTTTCTTTCCCAAGTGCCAAACATGAGTACTTGCCGCACAGTGCACAGAAAAAAACGCTCTGATTGACCGACCAATCGCTGCGTGCGCCACGCAATAATTGTTGCCGTAAAGGTGAAGTGTTTGAAGTTCTTGAGTGGGTCGTCGTTTCGTCAAAAAATGCTCGATGCTTTCTTCAAGCCATCATTTTTGAAACTCTTGACGATAAGCGTTGCTACGTGCTGCTGTGGTTCGAATGCGTTCCACGTGTATTAGTTCACCGTTTGGCAGTTCTGACTTCAACAAAACTTTGGGCGCACCCGTTCAGTGTTGATAGACAAATATACAGGTTTGTTTACGAGAATGATAATCGCAAGGGAACGGATTTTCCATGAAAAACATCTTCGTAAAAAGTGCAACTAATTTTCAAGCTGGGCAAAAAAGTGACCCTTTCCAGTGGAAGCTCCAATCTTAATAATAGATAAGTTGAGGAAAGTCAAAATCCAGTACAGTACGCCGCGTGTTTCTTGGGAGAAAAGAAGTTCTGACCTAATGTTTGGAAAAAATATTTATACAGTTATGAAGAGAAATGAAACGTAAAGAGACGCGAAAATGCACAAGCATTATGAATTGAGGTGGTGACTTTTCCGCTTCAACACGATTTTTCTTTGAAGGCGTAAAATTGTGATCTTGTGTGGTTTGGATAAAAACTACTCGTTACTCTTTGCTATCCGCATCTTGCTGGAGATAGTATACATTAACATGTTTCGTCGCCTTAAAGTGGCAAAAACCTAACTTGCGAATAATTTCAGATTGTGCGCATGAGACTCAGACATGTGCAATCTGAAAGTATTCCAAAGTTAGGTTTTTGTCATTTAAAGCTGGGTTAAAAATCCAGCATATGTTGCAAGCAAATATTTTCAGTGCAAATCCCAGAAAAAGTCACTGACTTCCTTACGAGCTGTTGCAGCTGCGAGCCTCGCGTATTCTGACGACCTCGTGTAACCGACATCCCGTGTGGATCTTTCCTCACTCAGTCCACATTGCACGTCGGAACTGACAAGCACATCGCAAACCAGTGTTGTCGCTTTTGTTTCTAAGACTACAATAAATTTGGCCCGTTTGCTTTCAGTCTAACTTTTCTTGAAGCAGTGCTGTGGTCTTGACCGACCTGTTATTGGTGAAAATGCTTGTTTTCACACTCAAGGATATATTTTGCTTTAACATTTCTTTTATCCAAAGGTTTAGATGCTTTCAGTGCTGTACATCGTTAAACCTTGTCAAATGTGGATCTCTGATATGGTTGCGAAAACTTAGACACAAACACTGGGTGACATAGAGCTGCAATAAAACACGTGCATAAAAGCAGTTAGGGTCGCAACCACAAGCTGGGAATTTCAGTGATGCAATTTTGCCAAGAACACACATCATACGCAGAAAAGTAGCGACTGCCCCAAAATGTTTTCCATTGTGCGAAGACATAGCAAGTAAAGTTGGATGTTCTACGTTAAACCGATAGAGGTGCAAATTGCTTTTGCAAGGAAATTTTTGCTCTTGTTTATAATTCAATTGCCGAGCACGTTTAATATATGCACCAAGCAGTCGCAGGCTTCAACTGAAATTGAATATTCGTTAGTCGTCTCCATTCTCCAGCAAAACAAACTTTATTTGGTTGCGACCGTTGCTTTTCTGAAACGAATGTCATAAATGCCCCCAGTTCCTCAAACACAAGAGTGCCTCTGAAATGGTGTCACATTTTTGTCCTCGGGCGGGGCAAACACCATGCGCTGTTATAAACATTATTGTTGCGTTCAAAGAAATCCTTTAAAGTTGCCTTTACGCCCAGCAAGCCACCGGTGAGTGGTTATAATTGAAGACTGTGCTGCTCGATAGGCAAATGACGGCTCTGCACATAAGTCAGAGATAAGTCGTAAATGCAATCAAAAATGTACTTTGTTATGGCATGTTTTTTGACAAATGTAGGAGGTATGATGTCATATATCCTTTTATGGCAAACATTTTATATGTTATATGCCTCTATCGTGTTGCTCTCTTAGTATTTGGTGACAACTTATTGAATGAAGGGTGTGGAACAGACTGCGCATCAGCCATGAGAACACCAGACGAAAAGAATATCAGGTGGTTCATAAAACAAAGTTTAAATACTCTAGTTCTTTTCACAGATGCTGCGCTCAAACAAGATTGCCATAATTGCTCAGTGAACACTTTGGCAAGACCAGGCTAACCGCGTGTAATTGCATGCTTCAGCGAACATTGCTCCTAGTTTTTGGCAAGGATCCCAGTGTGTGGCGCAGTATCACGAAACTTTGACTCTAACTGCCTGCCGCGTTGCGTACGAGAAAAGCGCATCGGTGAGCAGCGTCCATTTTAGGAAAGTTGGTTTGTGATATCGATGATTTCCTGATGCCGGTTTCCGCCGTCATTAACAACAAGGCAATTTGGTTGCCCTTAAAACATGCCTCCTTCCGAACTTCTTCTGAATTACTTCCTCGTTGCGCTCGAATAAGTTTCATCCGCGCACGACGCAGAAACCTTGGATGGCAATTTTTTGTACTGAAGTAGCGTTTTCAGCTGGGACGTCTTTTGTGCGCAACGTGTCACCAACAACGAAAAGCTGCCAGCGCGATTTCACGCGAACGCACAATGGTCTTGCATCTAAAACCAGCACCTGCACCTGGTACAGCTTGTTTGGTTCCGTAGCTGCTGACAGTTGAGCGCACTCTGCGTCCTTGACACCGAATATAGAACAAAACGAGCTTAGCCCCGTGATTCATCATGTTGTTTCAGCGAGGTGTTAATATGCTGAGTGCACGTGCACTGTGTAGAAGTATGAGTCCGTCCAGAACTGCAGACACCGTTTGCATGAGGTGCNATTCTTGTGGACAATTTGNCATTACTTCCGTGACAGCGTGACCGAGTTTAGAGTCAATCGAGTTTGATTTTACAAGCTGTTGCTGCAAAGCCGNTTTTGTAATGTGGTTCCATACGTNGTCGAAACGCATTCTGTTCGAAACTCACTGACAAAACGCGAGTTTGTGTTTCGAAAAACCGGGAGTACTTCACATGCAGCTTGTTCCTTTCGGAAAAAAATATGATCAGAACTCAGTTCAGCTGGAAGACAGGTATAAAACTTCCCCGAGGTTTTTGACGTGGCTGAAAAATGCTACATGGCCTTGTGTTGCTGAACACTGCGTACAGCTCTTGAGAGGAGTTTGAAATTTTGCAATCGGTATTGGTATTTTGCAATCAGGAGTTTNAAATTTCANGTGTCGGCTGAAGTTGGCATTTGCTGCGAGAGTTCAGGGAGACTTTAAATAGTTTTCNCTTGGTGTAAGCAGCACGCCTAACTGNNACAGCGATCACCCAGTTGACAGATGAAGTCATGTCTCTGCTCTACATAACCNGTGCGTCTTAATTTGCTTACTGTAAGGTTCAAACTGATAACAAGGTGTTTGTGATCGACTGCCTTTNTCTTTAAGTGGTACTCAGCGTGTAGTCAGAAAAATAATTTGGGATGTGTACGCGGGAACTGCTTACTCGAATTAATTTGGCGTCACGTCTTCGTGAAAAATTTTCTCAAAGACTCAATAGATCGCCCCACCTCTGGCTACGCTCCTAGTGGTTCTTAACCATGTTGGGTACTAACTAAGCCCCGCAAATTTCATTTGTGCATTCAACGAACGCTTAGCAATTGAATAAATAAAATATGGAATCATCAAAACACAAGTATATATTTTATTTAGGTGCACAGCTAACCATGCATCCGACCTGCGTGTAACTCCTGAAAGTCCCTGGGCTTCGATCGAACCCAGGTTAATTTAGAACCATTGGTTTGAAACACAGGTCCCAAATGGGCGTCGCAACGTCCTGGTGTGTCGTTTTGAGATTGCAAAGGTGTTACAAGCTTGCAGTACATCCATTATCACTACCTAGCCCATAGGATTTTTGAAAAACCTGCTCAAGCCCAATCGATGTGTTTGTACATGAGTCTGCACAAAATTACAAGCCTTGCGTGCAGTGACGTAACAATAGATAAAATGATATCAGCAACGAGGTAACAGCAACTTCACACGCAAAATTCAATTCATTTGGAAGAGGTGAGATAATGGTTGACAGTGCGTCTTCTGATTTTATGCATATGATTGATACATCAGGAGTTCATACAAGTTGAGAACAACTGCTTCAAATATTGTCGCAATCTGACTTCGTGGGTGGCTGCACAATCAAATGGATTTTATACATTGAAGCAGGTTTCAGAATATTCATTTCGACACAAGAGGACGCGTTTTACGTTGCCTCTCCATCGGACGCATTGTTGTCGTCATAAGAAAATCGATTTGGATCTGTTGGTCAGCTTAGCACCATTTGATTAAGAAAAAATCCAGGAAGTCTTTCTCTGGCACATGTGGCAATCCTTAGGCTTGCATTAACCGTTATTGTTGGTTAGTCATCGTAGCAAACGCTGCGTTTCGGGTCATGTTACCGTATTTGCGTTTACCAGACAGCGATCGAAGCTTGGTGCAGGGCTCGTGAAGGGAATCCAGCCTCACAAATGCACCTTCCAGTAAGAAACTGCAGTGTGTACGGCGTGTGGATGTAGCAAAGACTTGATGTTTCCTGCGTGACAAGTTGCTTGTTTTTTTGCTACATGATTCTCACAGAATAACTAAAGCTCACCTGTTGTAAATGAACTGGGTTTTGACCCAGGGGCTGCGTTGCATTGTTTTTATGCGTGAGAAACGACCCATGCTCAAACATTTCCTGGTTTGAAGCAAGTGCAGGTCTTGGGCTAAGTTGCAAACGCGTAAGTATATGTGCTGAAGATGTATGGAGATTTGCTATGTATGCAAAAATAAGAAGTTTGGCAAGAACGAATAAAAAAATCTGCCACTTTTACTGAAAAAACGCAACGCAGCTCACAGGCAGTCAAATGTGTTTGTTTCCGACATTTTAGGTCACGGTGTGAAGTTTGGTTGGACGTTGTGTGGTATCAAACTCTTGATCTCACAGCTTGAAAGAGTCAGATTAAAGAGCTATTCTCCCGCGTAAAGTCACACCAGGCGTCTTATTTTAATGCGAAAGAAGAACATCTCCTGCTGGCCTCACCCTTTAATTACGCTTGAATCTGCGTGGCATAACAAAAAACACTGCCAGGAGGCACCCGGCAACATGTGACGTTTGCGACCGTGTCGGCATTGCCACATGGCAGGTTGAAGGTTTTGGTGTGATGGGCAACACACGTTTGCGGAGCAGTCGGTTGCTTATCAAGTTTATTTTTCATTGCGTAACACCTGCATAGACATTTAATGTCCCGATAGCACATTACCTGGCGACGTTCTGTGCTTAGTCCGACGTCTTGTGGTTTGCAGACGGGCAGCACTGCATTGCGCAGTTCCTCTCCCGAACCGTGCTGCCCCAGACGCAGCATAAGCTGTTTATCGCAATCGCAATCTGGCGTCTGTTACTCACTAGCGGGGTTTTTACGTTTCCGACCTTCGTCTTTTTCAACTTTTCTAAAAGTGACAGCAACCTTGATGGCTCAAGGCCGGTGATTTACAGACGTCAGATATCATCTTGTGTTGTTTTTTCGTGTAGTCCACTTTTTTTCCGAAACAGTCGTACGTGTCAGAAGCAGACGCGTATGATCAGCACAATCCTAAAATCAGGCTAGACGGTTGGGATTTATCAGCAAGTTGTTTTTATAAGGCATATCATTACTGTTCGAGCAAGGCCATAGCAACGAAATAAGTGTTCCGCGTTTGCTGAAGTGTCGAACAAGTGTTGCAACCAACTTTTCCCTAATTGGACCTTTTGGAGAATATAAGCAGAGTTTGCAGGAACTGCCGACAATATTATTCTGCGCTAATGCTGTCGTGTACAAACGTGTGTATTGCCTATACAGCCTTTGCAAAATTTTAGAGATTGTAACTTGTTCTGATGAGTTTCTGGGCTTAAGCTGTGGGCAGCAAAACTACTGAAACACTAAAGCAATCTCGATGAAATGAGCCAGCTCCCAAGTATGGATGTCTGGCAACAGCAGGTTGAATTGCGAAATAACATGAGTTTCATTATTTCTGCATCTCAGCTGTCAGTGTGACAACCCATAAGCAAATATGAAGGTGTTGAGGTGATGCGATGTGCAAGCATGTGCGTATTTACGTGATGTAAATGCTTAAATATATACGTTGTCGTTTTGTGCAAGCTGGATAACACAAATCAAGCGTTGGTGTAGCTTATAAAACTTTTCTTACGTTTATTTAGAATAATCCAACGTTAGAAAAGACATGCCGTACATTATGCAATACCAAAATAGTTTGACAAAAAAGCAGGGGTTTTATTTTTAAAATCAGTCGTAGCCTGTTTCACGACTGTCCGTAAGAGATTGTGCAAAATAAATACGATAAACATGGTATGCTTCTTACCAAACAATAACGCCGCAACCGATGGTTATAAAATGAAGTTATAATTACGTTTTCGAAAAACAACTGTCAAAGACAGTTGTATCTAGCAGGTTGCCAAAGCCAGTGACTTCATTTGAATCTTTGGTTGTTGCGTCATTGTTTCTTATACGTGTTTTGCGTGACCTCGAAGTTTCTCTGTTCCTTTTGATGATCGATGTCGCAAGTCGAATTTGGCTCTGTGATCAATGTTTCACAATATCTGAAATTCGAAGGGTGGCGAAATGTGTATAGGGGCTTTGTAAAAAAATGTAAATACTTGGTTGTTTCGTGCCGTTTCTGTTGGGTGGAACATGGAAAGCACGTACAGATCGTACGATCTCGTTGACAGTGACATTACAATTCCGGAAGTGCCCTCTCCTTGCAACTCCAGCGAACATGGCTGGAGTTACAGAGGTAAGTTGAAGCTCTGCAGTTAAGTACGTCACCCCAGCCATAAAANTGATTTTTCTACGCNCTCTTTGACGTTTTTCAGACTGANAAACAGCAAATGAATTACAAGCGAAATTACTTTCTCANAAACATTTGGTGCATTACTTTGACCCAGCTGACATTGTCAGTGACTTTCCTTTCTTTCAGACTTCTTGCCCTCATCAAAGCACAGTATAGCTTNTGGATCCATTTATTGTTTTTCACGTGACCAAATCGGAAATCTTGGTTAAAACTAGTAATTTTTAGTAACTGCGCACAACTTTCAGCTTTCAACGAATACGATTGCCCAAATTCCGATGTTCATTTCTGTCTGCGTTGTCTTTCATAATCTTCACAACTGCTAGTTTTACGAATTCAGAGTGGTGACGGCATGTGAAGTATTTTGATTATGCAGACGAGGTCACTGCTTTCAATGGTAAATTTCAATAAAATCCCACAATATTAGACACAGTAACTTTACTGGGGGGTACCTGTGGAAGGACCAGATGGGCCATTATCCCCAGAGGTTTGGATAAAGCAAACCTTGTTATTATCGTATTTTCATGTCAAAAAATTCTTGTAGCAACTTGTACTGGACTTCCACCTGCATGAAACGCGTGCACGGAAAAAAGCAACAGCATGCTGCTCGCGGCGGAGGTGAAACCAAAAATATGTGTGAAGAACACATGCGAGTTACGACATTTTTACTTATCAATGTGATTAGTTTCTCCATAAGAAAAAAGAACTTGCAGTAAAAAATTGTACATTTTGGTTCACAATCAGCCTGTATCAACCTCATTTAAATATTGAAATATAAGTAGTGTTTCTGAATTGGGGCAAAATTCCAAAACTCGGGTTTCGGGTACCTGGGAGTAAAACCCTAAATATTCCGGGTTTTGAGAAACATGCGCTTTTGATAATAAACGCATCGTTACTTTGAAATTGCTATATTTAGTGTTAGNAGTAGCCACCAGTCCGCTGTATTGATTGAAATTAGCGCGAAAAACTGCACTTNGAAACGGCGAAATTACCATATGGTCTCTAAAGACACGTGGCGGCGATCAACACCGCGGACTGTGGTCTTACTGCTAAATTCTATAAAAAACAGAAATACCTGAATATACAAAACAAGGTGAAGTGTACAAAATAACAAAAATACACATCAGGTAAAACGTAAACGTATGAATAACAAAAGCCACAAAACAATTCAGCATCAGATTACAAAGACAACGATATCGTGTATTGTTGATACACAAGTTAATAAAGTTTTTATTGTTAAAGCACAGTTTTTCGCTAATTGTGTTACTGACGCATAAAGATCAGAGTGTGACTTTTAAAATTTTGTTCGAAAACTACTGTGATGAAACTAAACAGCCATGACGTAAAAATGAAACAACAGTATAAATAGCATACAGTCAAGCCAACTCCTTTACAATTGTTGAATGCAACGAGTTTTCCAGATTTTTCCAAAAAGTTCCTGTTTGCAGATTTTAAATCCTGGGTTTCCGTTAGTATAAAATAGCATAAAACACGTGCTTGACTGTGACTTCTGTTTATCGAACAGCGTGTACTTAGTGCTTTTCTGATGGGGTGCTGAAGTTTTGAAATACAGAAAAAAAACTCAAGGATTGCATAACGTCACATTAGCATAAAACGCCCTATCATCGGATGAGGTGCATCTCGTGCATCAGTACGTGACAGTTGTCACGTCTTGATCTAACGAGCAAAACTCGGTTGTCATCGTCAAAGATCCGATGCTTATACAAACCAACACCAGCTTGAGGTGCTTAAAACGTCTTTTGGTTTATGGTGGCTGCGTTGCCCATGCTTGCGAGGAGTTCTACGAAAATTAAAACAAAGCGTAAACTGGTCATCACTTGTGGAGCTGTATCACTAGAACCTGTTGATCCATTGAGCCCCTGTCAGTTAGCTTGAAGAACTGTGACGCACCTCGATCTCTCTCCATTGTCAATTGATTTAAACAGCGGAATGCAAAGCACGGTCTTCAACAAAGCAAACACCCATTTTTGTGGTTGGCCTTGAGTGCTTTTACTCGGCTGAGAGCACTGAGCAAAATCACGCCAGATGTTTTCGACAGCGCAATTATTAATTATCGTTGCAATAAGCCTGTACTCATTAGGCATTGAATGTTCTCGGTCCTCGTCAGTATGGTGGCACTCCAAAGGATTAATGTTAACCTTTGCTATCGCCTCGGGTTCGTTGAATGGTCGCTGCTTACGTGAATGCCACTCGAGAGCAGTGAAATATTTGCACTTTCTGCACCTGCTTCATCACTTCTATCTAGTCCCGTTTTGTTTCCGGTTGTCTGTCTGAATAAAGTTGCGACTTGCTCATCAGCTGCTGGAAGTTTCGTTCCGTTGGTGGGAAGTCAGTACGATCAGCATTTGTTTGCGTCGTTGACCTATTTTAGAATACGCGCTTGTGCCCTTGCATACTAATTGCAAATTCCTATCAACGTTGGTGAAGGGCCAACTTATTGAAGAGAATTAGACCGCTTTTTCAATCGACTCCCAACATGCTGCAAGATAATATAGTTCAGGTGCATATTAAGAGCTAACGTTGAGGAAGCACGGAATGCCACAAACTGTATTTTGGCAGCTGCATACGATTCTCAGATAAAAGGATATCTGTGAAGAATAGAATAGTAACGAAGTAGTTAAACTAATCAGGATTCAGAGAGTTTGGAATGTTTAGATTGCGTAGTTGGCTTAGTGCACACAATGTTGCGATTTTTGTAATAACAGGTTTGCCCGATGTGTATTGTTGCGAAATCACGCAGGTTTAATGTGGCGATATTTAAAGGTAACTGCTAGTGTGGTCATATATTTTCTCTAGCTCTGTCGGTCGGCAAGTTATGACTGAACAAAGTCAAAGACATAAACGTGGCTTTGCTGTCCTCAAAGGATAGGTAACTGCCAGTACGGTCGTACAATTTTCTATTTTTCCGGAAAAACATCTTCAAATCGTTTAGAAACGAATCATCGGTTGGCCATGCACTGACTCACTGAGGAGAAGGCTTATGTTGGTTAACCAGCTTAAAAGATGAAAAAAATTTGCGGTGAAGACCTACTCTTTAAGCATGCAAAAATCTATCTCGTGTCTGTCACTGCAGTGAGGAATTACTAAACTGAAGTCAAGGTGGGTTTATGCGAGTCCATAGGCAGTCGAGGTCACTGCCGTAACGACGGGGAGGACTGGAGAAGCGGCTGGCTCCCCACCGATTTTGAAAATCGTGCTTCGTCGGGAAAATCTGAGATTTGGTGTCAGTATAATACTTTAGAAATCATCATTAGCTTTTTGCTGTTCGTCCTATTGTCAATTTAAGGTGAAATGTAAAAAGAACCTGGTTTTTGATGAGAAATTGTCAGTTGTCGAGCTAATACAAACACTTATTTGTACGTGGTAGATGTTCATTGTTGACTTCTCACGAAAGACTCGTGCATCGCTTTTAATTTTCTTCAGTTGCACGGTCCATACCACTTTGCCTGCGGATAGGTGTTGTCCCAAAACACAAGAGACACGCATGGGTGCGTGCAAATGAATTTGCAGCAAGAGTCATGCACGGACAGCGTTTTTGGTTTCCTACCCAATGAACTAAGGCCATTACGTTTTGATGTTGACCAGCAGTTTAGCACCATGCTTATTATCTGCTTAGTGAGGAAAGTTCAATCATCTGTATTAAAACTTCGGCCTACTTGATAACTATGTCCATGAAGAGCAGGGTTGTGTAGGTAAATGAGCTGACACTTTCGCTTTAATTACTGCCACTTTGTTACCAGCGCCTTGAGGTTTATTCTGATTTTCCATATTGTCAGATATTCGAAAGGGAAAGATCAACGCAATTAGTCTTTGTCTAACAGACAAAACGCTTTGTGTGCTGAAGGCGAATATTTAAGTACGTCAGAATCAGAGTTAACAATTCATTGTTAAACAGTGTAAGTTACCTAAACCTGCAAGATCAATAGTGTGTCACTGTCTCCTTAAACACTAGGTCCAACTACTGGATCAGGAGCCAGTGAGATACTGCTTGACATCGAAAGTTAGAATCAAGGGTGACATACTGTTAATAGAATAATTCGTTACTGTTAAAAACTTTTTGAATTTAGAACCAGAAAGTCTTCCTTTGTTGTCGAATTGTAAGCTTAGCGTGATTGTGAAAACCGTAAAGTTTTGAGGAGGAATACGACAACAGATGATTATTGTAAGTATCTCACGCAATATGAACATAATGATTATTTATGGCAGTGAATGGGTGATATTGGTTGTCATGTTCTAGCATTCGGGTGCCTGACGGACAGGTTAGTCAGTTGTCTTTTTCCCAACGTGTTGGTCGAACAAGCCAAAGTAGTTTCGGTTAGTACGTGTTGTACCTTCGGACAAAAAGCGAAGCAAAATCTGCAGCACAAGAAGCAGCGTTATAGAATCGATCGAGTGCCACGGGATGTTGCATCTGGATGACCATTAGCCATACATTCAATCAATGCGTCTTCAACTGTATATCAGGGTTGTTGTCTGCAAATCAGTAATAAAAATCGCGTTTTTTGTTTTCTAAAATTTTCTCTGTCTGGAATCTGGACTGATCAACGAAATGATCAATTTTTCTATTTCTATTTTTAAAACTTCTTTTTCTGTTTCTATAAATGTTCAATTTTTCTATTTGTATTAGACGAAATACTTCTCGACCCGGATGACCGTCCGCTGGAGCTTGCCGTGAACTCCAAGTCACCTCTAACCTTTCACCTCGTCACTGGGAACGACCGAAACGCAGAGCTTCTTCAAAACTTACGGAACGAAAACTTCACGCCTGAGCAGCGCCGTCGATTTATTGAACAGTGAGTTTGAAAATCCATTTGAAGTGTTTGCCATTTTTTGTGGGAGTGCATTGCATGTTACTTTGCACAGGGTTGCGGATACGTTTGTTGCTCAAAGCTGTTTCAGAACACTTTTAAAAACCGTTCATTTTTATTCTTGCAATGATCCTATTTACTGGTTTGAAGCAAAAACATTAATGTGCAGTCTCTGTTCTTAAATCTGGTGTAGATTGCACATGTTGGCACTGACTTTTAGGCCGGTAAGTTGGAGTTTCGGAGCAAAACGTGGTTGGCGCTACAAAAAAACAATTAGGTTTAAATCGGCAAAAACGGTACTTTTTTCTGAGAATGCTATGTCGGTTCAAAAATCATTCCAGTGAGGTGAAAATTACAGAAGATCAATTTTTTCATTTTGTATGAGATAATTCGACAGCAGCAACTCTCTGTAAGGAAAATACTTCTTGTTGCCGCACAACTTCGTCGCGCGAACATTTCGGTTAAAAAAGTTACTGTACGAACTGACAGCTGTTCGCGTTATTTTAACACCCCAATCACGTTTTACCGCCCTTATCAACTGAATTCAGTCCAAATTCTTACATGGTCTGCATCAGTGGTTCTTAACCTGGGTTCGATCGAACCCCTAGGGTTCGACGGAGCCGTTTCAGGGTACGACCAAGGTCATCGGAAACATGATTAAAAGCGTGGTTGTATCACAGCAAGCTAACCATGTTCGTGGGCTTAATAAGCGGGAAGTACTGAAATAATTAATTATAAGCTGTTGGATTAATTTCATTGCAGTAACCCATTTTTACTTTCTGTTATATTGGAAAAAAATGGGGTTTGACAAAAGCTTGGAAAATTACGTAAGGGTTTGGCGTGATTGTGAAGGTTAAGAACCACTGATCAGGATGAATTTCAATTCCCGTTGACACGAAATGCGGTGTTGCCAGCAATGCAGCTACACACGAACTTGAGCGAGTTGTGTGCAGACCTGTGGCTTGTGCAGTAAATAGAAAACTCAACGGTGTGGGAACGCGGGTTAGTTCACCCCACAGTGGAAATCAGCGCTGATCGGAGCTTTGAACCGTGTGCGTGAAGCTGACGCATCAGCTTTGCAACAAAAAGTACGAGAGGGTTTGTGCCTATGACTTGACCGTGATTTGGTTGCTTCTGGCCTTGCATGCAGAATTTGCTTTTAGTTAAACTTATTTCGCTCTTTGGCAGATCGTGCAACTAGATGAGAGGTTCCCAAACTGGGGTACATGTCCCCTTAGGGGACATTTGCTTGTCCAAATGGCTACATTTGAGGTTAGCAATAGAAGCGAAATATATATTTACATATCTTTTATTATTTCCGAATATTTATACATATATCAGTGAATATTATTCTCAAAAGCCGTTACATGCCTATTGTTAAATGTATCTTAGATTAACCATGTTAAAATATTTTGTCATAAGAAATTTTAGGGGTACATGTTCACCTGTCGAAATGCTGAAGGGGTACATGCCAATCTGTGGCAATGCTGAAAGGGTTCGTGGTCAGAGAAAGGTTGGGAATCCCTGCACTAGATAAACTACTTGTGATTATAAATATCTACGTATTCGCAATGAAGGAAAACCCCTAAGTTTGGTCGAAATTCAGTGCTTGCACTTAGGTTTAACCTCGCCAAGGAGAAGGACTTTGACGACAACGACGACGACAAGAGTTCCGTGAATTCGTCGTCGAGCACTCCTCGTAGACGCACAAGCGTCAGTGGAAGCAGCACAGGAAGTATCAAGAGGGTGTTCAGCTCCAGGCGGAAAACCGCCTCGCCTCTCTTAATGGCAGCTATGGCCAAACTGAACGGTGAGCAAGTGCTAAATATTCAAGGGTGGTGTAAAAATGTGACGTTCAGATATATCTTGAACGGTTTCTTGCATCTCGAAAGAGGTTCAATTCTCAAAGCCGATTGTTTTATCACAGGCGTAGGTTGTTGTTAACGTGTCGGTGATGATTCGTAATATTTTATGACATCTTAATTGTGTTTATTCCTTGTTAACGTGTTACAACGAACGAACGCTGCCAGTACTGCATTAATGTCAATATACAAACAACCCACTAGGTATGGAGACCTCGTGCAGAACTGCATTTAAAGAAAAATACTAGAGAATTTCTATTTTGCTTTCGCTAAAGCAAGCACTTTGCATCACCTTATGATTATGTCAATGATGGGCAGCCTTAATTTATATGGGGCCCACTGTTATCGCCAGGGCACTTTCGCAGGCCATATTTAGCTGTTAGTGCTACATAACAGGTTTTTTTTTCGCTCTTTTCCCGACTTTCTCGACGTTTTTTCGTGTTCGACAACCAACGACGCAAATAGATCTTTGTCCAAGTTTTAGTGGAATTTAACCCTACAAAAAAACCTTTTCTCTATTTTTTGGTTACTGTAGGTTTGATATTTTTTAGCGTACGATGGCCACTGCTTTTGTCCTCGCGGGCTACAGTTTTGGCGTACGAAGGCCATTTTTCAAGAAACCCTCAAGGGCCATCGTTTTGGGTTCACGGGCCACGATTTGCCCACCACGCGATTATACGATACAACTGCAAGAACCCTGACTTACGCCAATTTTCTATTTCAGGGTACGGAGGAGGGGAACAGACAACCCCTTCGAGGATTGACGACTCCCACCACTCCACGCCGGCTCACCGGCCCAGCAACAAGACGAAGCTCTCTCGGGCGAGTTCGGAGAGCCAGCTCAAGTCGATGACGTTGTCCACGCCGCCTGCGTCACAAAAGAATAATTCGTCGACGCGAACAGGACGCATGCGCAGTGTGAAGCAAAAAAACAAGAGCGGCACAGTCGCGCAACGTCGCGAACCCCGCTCTGCTTCGGCGCGGCGCCTTTTCCTCAGCTTGCGCAAGAACCGCGCGCGGTCGGCTTCTCGCGAACGAACAAAGGACGACGCTCGGAACGCCGGCGACGTTTCAGGCGGGCCGGCAGAGGGGGAGGATTCGACTTCGTCTGTCAAAAGCACCGAACTTTCATCCGACGCGAACCTGCCCGGAATCTTGAAGATTTTCGGGGGCGCAGTGAGCCCGGGGGCCAACTACAAAAGCGTGCTGGCCACACGTCAGTCGGACTCTTGCGAGTTGGTCAAAATGGCCCTTCAGCGTTACGGCATCGCGCGCCAGCAGGCCAAGCAGTACGTGCTGTGCGAAGTAGTTGGGAGGGTGAAGAAACCGGCGGCCGACAAGTCGCCAAACGCACTCAAAATTAAATCCGGAAAAAAGAAACGAAAATCAGGTTAGGTTTGGAAGTTTGTTGTTTTGGAAGCGCTGGTATCCAATGGTAGGGGTGAATGTTTGCGCATTTGCCACGAGATCAAGATTCCGCCAATGGGAAGTCGGATGAGACTGTTCGCGAATGGAGGATCTACTTTTCAGACGAGTACGAAAACGGGTTGGATTCAGGCCCGCAACCAGCTTAGGACTCCAGGGGTGGCGAAGAGTTTTCTGAGAGGGGCCCAAATTTTTTAAACTATGTCCAATAGTTTTGACCTACGCTCAACATATTTTTCCGAGCGGGGCGAAAAATGTTGTAGGGGAGGCGCATCCCCCCGGTTGCCCCCCGGTTACGGGCCAGGTTGGATTTAATTGTTGACATTTACTTGCCGGTTTGTGTTGTTCGTTGCGCCCGAAGGTTTGTTGCAGACAGAGGCGTATCGATGTTAAATGGCGCCCGGGCAAGAAATAAGTTTGGCACCCCCAGATTCACCCTCAGGTCTTACGGAAGCAAATGTATTGTACTGAAGAATATACTTGCGAACTTGTTGGGACTTTTCGGCGCCCAGAGCATGGTGTCCTCCTTGCACCCCTGCTTGTAGGGCTTGGAAAGGTAGATAACAGATGTTTTCTACACTCGTCACCAAACGCAAGCTGCATTTCAAGACCTTTTCACGCAGTGCTTTCTTTTTATCGAAATTTTGGTAACGATGAGGGAAACTTGTGAAATCTTGGCTAATTAAGCACTATATATCTCTTGTACGTTCGGAGGCTGTCGGACCTGAACGTGATGCACAGTCATACTTGCATTCGAGGAATGTTGAGCCACCTGCGTCTATAAATTTTGTTGTTTGGACCTGTTAACTTCGGAATGTAAGCCTGTAAAATTCGGTACTGAGGATGCGTGGTGTTAATGTGAAATTGATTTCCTATTACAAACATTTACTAGTAGATTCAGCTACGTCGCCTGTGTTGAAACTAGCTGCTTGTAAAATTCGGTTTTGAAAAGCGCAATTGCATTATCTTTACAATTAAAAGCTCTAGCTTTTCTGTAAGCTTTCGAGGAATCAGCCGACTGGACCCCCGTTTTCACCCTTTTACGGTTATTCAAACTTGCACATATCTGTATTCAAGTAAGTGCTCTCCACAAGTAGGGTAAGCAAGGAATCTATCAGCAAATTCCTTGCTTACCCTACGTGTGGAGAGTACTTGCTTGCATTATGTTTAAAGTGTTTTTTTTTTTTATAAATTCTCTAAAAAGACGAGACCTGATAATTGTATTTGTAGCAGCTGTGAGCGCGTAGCTTTAATGCTTAAAGGTTATAACTAGTGTGTGACTTTGTGTAAGTGTCATGTACCGAAGGCCCAGCTTTCAAGACCTCTTTATTCTCACCGCACAGCAGGTCCCCCCACGCTTGATATCGACACGGCTTGGAGCGGAGCGGTGGATTTCGTGGAAGATTACGTCCGACCTCTCAGCGACTACGAGAAGCCTCTGATTCTTCAGTCGTACTGGAAACCGCTGGACGGACACTGCCGGAGATTTGAGATACGACTACGATCCCAGGTAAAGTTACAAGCAATCATGGGTGTTGGAAGAATTCTTCCCAGGGTGGCGCGCAACAATGGAGTTTCACGGGTTGTGACCGAAAATATCAAATTTCAAAATCTAGGGGTGCCAATCCCCCCTGCACCCTCCTTGCAACGCCCATGCAAGCATTGATCTAACAAGCAGCGGAAGGCTTGGAAAGTAGGAAAGCATACGAAACACTTCTCGCAATGCGCGTCGGCAGCTGTCAAACCAAAGAGTTGCGAAAGCTTCTTTGCAGTTTTTATAAACGGTATCTTGCAAAAGTATGCCAGGTTTGGTTCTTGTGCGCGCTTAGCTATGGGNGACGTGTGTGGTGTAGCTAAATATTTCAGTACGAAAGCCTCACGTTAACTTCAGGCGCGACCTTCGGNGTTTTCATCACAAAGAAATGCTTTATTAGTTGTTCTTTGTGGCGGATTTCAGCGAAGTCTTTTCTTGTTTTGCAAACAGCAGACCGGTGGTTTGTACGATTTCGTTGTTTTCTCGTTTTTACTTGCTAAAGCACGAGGCAGCGCAGAACCTAGCAGTTCGTGAACGTATGTCATACACTTGATTGCGTTTTCAGATGTTCAAAAAAGGCGAAAAGGATCACGCGACGCGCGACATCAACAATCAAGCGAGACGTTTGGTGATGCAAAAGTCGAAGTAAGTTCGCGCTAAAACCTCTTTGGTTTTGGTTTTCCATGTCGAATAGCAGGTCAGTGAACTACACCTGCTTCTAAAACTCTTCGGTTAACACGGAGTCGAGGTCTGTACGGGAAACGACCATTGTTGCCCGTTGATCGCTGTCTCAGTTGCGTTTCGTCTTTGTCCAGAAACTCGCTCGTGTTGTCACAAATGAAGTCGGAGCCGCGGACGGACAGCGAAGACGAATCGGAGGGGGACGGCGTTGGCCAGGAAGGCACTGTGACGTCAGAAACAACTTCTGAACACAAGGCAGAGAAATCTACCTCTTGTGTCACGGAACCTATTCCAGTAACACCGGCCGAGTCCGAAAGAGCAGATCCAGAGACTCGACTGCCCGCGGAACTTACCAACAAAGTTGGGAACGCCCTGCACGACCCCCGAGACCAGAGCTTGTCCAGCTCATCAAGCAATTCAAGCGTGGACAAAAAGCCAGCGNCCCCCTGTTTGATTACCCTGCAAGGCGACGCNCCGGACATGGTATATTATCTGAAACTTCCNGAAACCCTGATTGGCCGAAAGGCGTCCGACGTGAAGCTGTCCGCTCCTGACGTGGCGCCCCATCACTGCGTCATCAAACGGAACATAGAAATCATATTCGACGAACGGGACGGCTGCGAGGCGGCGAAGCGGTGGAGCGTGACCGTCACGCCGTTGAGTTCAAAGGCCGAAGTGGTGGCAAATGGCCGGCGATTAACGTCTGAATATTCCATGCAGCATGGTGATGTAATCGCTGTAGGAAAGCATTACTTGTTTCTGTTCAAAGACCCAATGTCAAGCGTTGACCTCAGTGACAAGTTCACCTTTGGCGAAAACGACCTGAAAAGGCGTCCTGGACCCGCGGCGCATGATGCGACAGGCCGCAGGGGGACAGAATACCCCCTCGACAAAGTCCCCGCCGGCCAACCTGTCCCGATCGTGAGGACTGAATTGAATTACGCGCTGGAGCGTGAAAACGACGTCCTGAAAGAAATCTTTGAATCGGCGTCGAAACTGAACGACAGCGAGTATCCATTCGCACCGGCCGCACTGCTCTGCCACTGCGTCCTGCATTCCTCCCTCAATTTTCGCTTGGAACACAAAAACGACTTGCTGCTGAAAGTAGCGAGCAACCTTCAAACGCTTGTTCTGGTAAGCGCTCACTTATCGACGTTGATTTAGTTTGACGCCGGTGTGTTTGGTCGCATGCCTTTTTTCCTTCATCGTCTAATAAATTTATTTTCAACCTGGGGCCGCAACCCCAGAGGGGTTCGTGAACCATTTTGTAGGGTTCGTGAGTAGATATTTGATGTACAAAGCTATATTGCATGTGTTTGCTCGAGTTTTAGATGGGTGTCGTTGGGTTATAGTGGGTTGCTGTAATGGGTCGCGGTGCAGAAAAGGTTTAAAAGCACTGGCCTAATGCAAGGTTCCGGTCTTGGCATCTCGCCGCTTGGTACAGAACCAAAGATTTTGGAATCGTGCAATGCAGGCGTTTTATTGGTTTGCTGGAACAACATTTGATTGCCTTTTGCAGCCTCGGTACGAACGCTATTACGCTTGTCAGGCTGTTGTTACTCTCGTGTCTAGGTACGTAATCGGATTAACACGCGAAACCACAGTCGCGCCATAAAGAACGTTCCGAGCTGGTTTTAACAACCTGCTGCATCAGGGTTCCCTCGCGGTATTGAAAAAGTATTGAATTGTGAAATTGGTTTTCAAGACCTTCAGAAAGTATTGAATTTGGCCAAAATGTACATTAAGTATTGAAAAAGTATGGAAATTCCAAAATCACCCATTTGTTTTTTTAAATTTTGTTCTTCACTACTGATGGCCGTTCTGCAGATGTTTTTGCATTGCGTTCCAAATTTTCGAAAAATGAAGCTTAAGGGCGGTGTTAAAGTCTTTTAATTTAATATTGAAAAGGTATTGAAAATGTTTTTTGAAAATGTGTGGGAACCCTGTGCAAGAAGCTCTGTTGGTCAATGTTGAGTGTTGTGGCCCTACAAATATCTTGTAGGCAAACCCAGTAGAAGCGATGCTTGAACTTGCTGTTTGCCTGAAATGTTTACACATAGTATCATGACTGATGGGGAAGGTTGAGCAATGAAATGAACATTTTTAGCGCGATAGATGTTAGTGCTAGGAAGTGCTTTACAAACATTTGTACGTTAGTTTGCTCCAAAACATTTCATGCCAAGCGTTGGCGTTGTAAGTTGTTTCAATGGTGACCATCCCCTGTGTTTCGTAATATTTTCATTTTTTTGTGCAGAACGCCACCAGGAATGTTTCCATTCAAGAAATTCAATCGTAAGCAGTTCGTTTTCTTTTCGGTAACATTAAGTGGTGATCGTACAAACAAGAGTCTTGTCATTATTTCCAGCAGTTTCTCATACTTATCAGAAGTTGTGCATCGGCGTTATTGAAAACTCAACACAGACAGACTGCGCTTCTTAGTTACTTTGTTTTAATCAAGTAAATGGGTGTTATAGGGCGTTGGAAGACTTAATTTCTGTGAATTGCCGCGTGATTGTGCAACCCCGGGAGTAGATTTAAGGTCTGGCGAGGATTTCTATGAAATTGAGAAAGAAAAACAGAATCTAGATAAAGTTTGCATACTAGCCTTACGTTTGCTATTGTTGTCATGAGAGTCATTGCTAAGACGTTAGGAGCTCGAAGCTCTTCAGCGGTAAACGTGAATGCCGTCTTTTGTCTACTGAGCTTTACTCAACTTGTTTTAACCTCTTCTCCAATCAGTGCGTTAACCGCTAATTAGTGCTCGCCTGGCACATTGAGCAAATCGCACGCTATTTGCTGTCAGACGCGGTAGTTTGCGGGATTAAGACCACTTAGAAAATCCCACTTAGCGCATAGGTTTCGGACGATGGTTATTAGTTAAAGAGATGTGGTAATCCTATTTTTGGATTGTTGCTAGAATTTCAAGGTAAGTTGGGGTGAACCGACATGCGTCGTGTGTTATGACAGCGGTATATACTTGTTTGTTTGTATCGAAGAGATTCGTGATGTTCACACAGGAACTCAAGGCTAACGCAGAACGGATATAAGGCGTAGACCAGTGGTTTCGTAAAATCCTAACATAACCCGCCTTTTCGAGAGATTTCAAGCATTTTTTTGCTCAACGTAGCCGGCTCGACCCCGGCTCATGGTTTTTAAACGTTTATTTATGACGTGGTTGTTTTCGCAACTGTCTTGCAGTCCGTCAGACCCCGACAACAGCCTTCACGTTTTGTTGCCCGCCCTCCGTCCTGTTGTGTACTGGATGTCAAACTCTCTGGAAGTGTTCGAATTTCTTCAGCAAGACTTGATCCCGATCGTTCGGAAAAGAGTGAGAGAGGAAAGACTTAGGTGAGCAGATACGTTCTGCTCCGCGTAGCGAGTCGTGCCAAAAGCTTCATTGCGAAACAGCTCTGAAATATTTGATGAAGTTTCTTTGACCAAATTTGAAGACCGCGCTTGGTTCGACCTTGCACGAAATCTTGATGTTGAATAATGCTGCGCTATGCGGTGCTGTGTTCGGGCGTGAAGCAATCGGTACATGAATGGACCGCTTAGAGAGTGGTCAGTCAGTATACAGTATTTGCTGATCGGAACAATACGTCGGGGTTTTTTGCAGGCCCGTAGCCACGGGGGGCATTCGGGGGCAGTGCTCCCAAAATTTTCGTGGCCCCCAAATTCTGTTGTGCCCAGAAAATTTTGTTTTAAACATGTGATAAAAGCAAAAATATTTCACCCCCAAACATTAAAACCCGGCTACCGGCCTGATCTCTCGTGTTCGCCACCATCGTAGAAAATTTCACAACTTGCTTATCGAACGTTTCACCGTAGAAAAGAGGTGGACTCGTCGTTGTTGGACGAGGCCGAGCGTTTTGAAGTTAACGAGGAGATCCTCGCTCTTCTTGAAGAAGTGGTCATGTACGCTTTCCAGCAGATTGTGTACTACCTAACAAAAGTGAGTATTTGGGAGAATTGAATATTGCCACCAAGCATGTAAGATATCTACATGCTGAACTTCACTGTGGAAACGTTTGCTATGGGGTGCTTACATAGTTTAGTTTACACAGAAGCCAGCAATGATTTTTGTTCGTTTTTCTGCAAAAAACAAATTAGGTTGTTGACATTATGGTTTTCACAAATTGCGTTCAGGTTAAGTCTGATGACAAGCGGGTGGCTTCGACAATAGCCACTATTAAATGTTGCCTTTATCTGATGCCAAACGCTTTTCATTTTAGTGTCTACCTTACGAAGGTGATTTCGTTTTACTGCTGAACATGAACGTGAACGGGTTTTGAAAGATGCAGAAATCTTTCCGTTTGTTTTTCGCCCACCCAGTTTGACTGAACTTGATTTCTCTTCCTTCGCGCAGACCCTTTACAGTTTGCTGCCAGCAGTGCTAGACTGCAACCCCTTTGCCGAGTCGGCGTCAGCGGTGCGTGTCGAGCACGTGGCCGACGTATTTGAATCTGCAAAGGAAATGACGCGCGCCTTCGACGTAAATCCGCGCATCACCGAGCAACTTTTCGCGTACCTCTTCTTCTTCACCAATGTATCCCTCTTCAATACCCTCATGGAAGAAGGTGAGTAGGTTGAAAAAGGCAGTGGGTTCTCAGCGATGCTGCTACTTCCCTTCTATTGAATGAAACTATTTATGTCCTGTTCATAAACGTGGATGTAATTAAATGAGCTTTGTAGTGGAGGTTTACGACTGGGTCAGTTTGTGCCTGCAGTGCGTTCTCCCTTTGTCAATTTTTTTGCTGCCTGATGCACGACTTGCCGAACGCCGTTGTGCAGTTTGTTTACAAACCCTAATTGCAGATGAGCAGCAATGCACGTCGCTCGCTCAGTCAGGAAACGTTGGATCGATTTCAAAAACGTCAACAGCCCCAAGAGGGAGCGATAATTTCTTCTAACGATAGTTATCGTTTCTGGTTTTCGTTCAGGCAGCATTTGGGACAACCCGAGCTTGGTGGAAAAAAATTGGGTGGCAGTGGCGCTTTCCAGTTTGCGTAACACGCTTTACTAAGCTGAGTATCAAACATATTTAAACTCGCATTTCGCCGTACTTTTTCAGCAAGGCTTTTGGTTTTCACGCGCTCGAGAGTTTGGTGTTTAATCATCGAAAGTTTGGTGTTTAATTAAAACCACGGAGCGGCTTCAAGGAAAGGGTACTTCAGGCAGAAGAAATATATGAGAGATAATCCTTAGCTGGTGTTTGGGTTTGCAATGAACTTTTCGACGAGAAGCCGTTAGTTGTTTTCAATGTTTGTTTGCGTCACGGTTTTGCACGGTCGAGTGGTCACTCGATGACGTTTTTTTCGTAGACTCGTCGTCCAGGTACTTCAAGTGGGAGATGGGCGCTCGCATTCGCGGCAATCTCGAACTGATCGAGTCGTGGTCGAGCGACGCGGGATGTGCTGAGCAGTGCTCCATGTTCCTTGAAAAAATGTCGGCCTTGGCAAGTCTCCTAGCAACGCCTCGAACGCAGATTGCCAAAGTAAGCAGCTACGCTGAACCAACTGGTTTATTCTCAGGGTTCCCAGGCGGTATTGAAAGTATTGAAAAAGTATTAAATTGTGAAATCGGTTTTGAAGATCTTGAAAAAGTATTGAACTTGGCCAAAGTGTATATCAAGAATTGAAAAAGTGTGGAAATTCCAAAATTCAGCCATTTGTTTATTCAAATTTTGTTCTTTGCTGCTGATGACAGTTTTGTAAATCTTGTTTGCAAAGTGTTCTATGCATAAAATTTAGGAAAAAAGAAGATAAGTGATCGTATTAAACTTTTTTTCGTTTAGTATGAAAAAGGCATTGAAAAAGTATGGAAAATGTTTTTTGAAAACGTGTGGGAACCGTGTATTCCGTTTCGAACACAAGCGAGTAACCGCATGAGATCCGCGATCTCTCGGTACCTTTCTCGCCTTCGCAGATGTGTCACGCAGCTGTTATATATTTTTCGGTTTTTCTTACGGTTATTCCTAGATCTTCCTTGGACTTTCTGTCGCTGGCATTCCCTAGTTGGATCGCTTTTGGCCATTTACGCTTTTGAAAGAGTTCTAATGACAGATACGTCATATATATAATAGCCAATCATCTTATCGCCTGAACACGCGAACATCTGCCTGCGTGTCATCGAAGCTTTGTTGCCAGCAGTGGAATGCTTTTAATCAGAGAGAAAGTAAATGTGAATTGTGCTACCTCAACACTTACCGGTTGTTTATTGCGAAAGCGATATCCTGTTTGTTCGCATTTCACTACTGAATGTACGGCCAAGCTTTGGCATAATACAATGAGAGATCTGAGTAGTATTTTGTTGATTCCAGCAAACATGGACCTCGTTCCGGGAATCTTTCCCGATCCTCCATCCGGCGCAACTCAGACACGTCTTAGACCACTACCGTCTTCCTGCAGGGCATTCCCGGCCACAGTCCTGGACCCCAGATCTGGCCGAGATAAACGAAGCTTCAGATAGTGGTCAGTTTTTACGATGTGGGACGTTTGTGATATCGTTCATTATCTTATTCACGTAACGTAAACGGGAACTGAAACTAGTTTTGGCATGTAGAAAGGTTTATAAATAAGTCAAACGTGCTTTGCATACTGCTTGTGGTGCGTCATTGTGAGGATTGCCAAACGTAGTTGATGAAATTTTCATCAAAACATAAGTGAACATTCTTGTTAAAATCTGCAATAGCTCAGTTGAACATGTATCAGTCTCTTTCGTTGTGGGATAAAGAAAAAAACGTTAGTTTCTGATTTAAAACTATGCCGTGAACTTGAAACTGCGCCGCACTGACAGTAAGTTTCCGGTTCGTTGAGGATTATGTTCGCTTCAAATATATTCAGCAGCTTGCACGCCTCGCGGTCGGATATACAGCTTTGTCTGAACGCACTNTGAAGTAGTATTGATCGTGAGAAGCTTCAAAACGTCGCTCAAAAACATGCATCATCGCTTGCTTAACATGCCTCGCGCACGTGCTGAATATTCTTGATGTAGCAGGTTGTGGTTCAGTTTGCTGGTGACTGGCTAACATTGGTGCTGACTTTGTCGCGGCAATGAAAATATGTGATATACGCAGATTTCTGTAACAAGCAAATACAATTCTGTTTGTCTTCAGCATTTTTTCACACCTTCACTGCACTTACCAAGAGTTTTGACTTTGCGCAGACATGCTGATGGAGAGTTACGACAATCACCCCCCACTGATGTTACCAGTAACGGGTACTCGAGTTCAGTTCGATAACCTACCCACTAGTGAAAGATTCCTGGATCTGTTCAACCGGGTCAAAAACATCGGCAACTCACCGCAGCCGTACCTCAAAGAGACTGTCATCGCTCCGTCATCTGTCGATGACGTGCTCGTTGGAGTTCGTCAGCAACCCGAAGGCAGGGAGAAAACAATCAGTGACGTCACTTCTTATGACGGCACGACCAGCAGTCCGGAAGCTTTGTCGTCGAAAGCGATCAACTCCGCGACTCCAGCGCGCAGTAACCATAGTAACCATCACCTCAACGACACGGCCTCGGTGGGAGGGGTCGGCCGCATTGTGTCGTCATCGTCTTGCTCCTCGTCGTCATCAGAACCAGAAGGTTACAGCCGTCTCAAAAAGCGGCAGTCGCAGCGTGGCAGCGTGGAGAAGGTCAGTCCGTCGCAAGCGATTAACGCTTTGATCAAATCCGACCCGAAGGCTGATTCGGTCGAGGAGCGCGGTAAGGATTGCGACGATCTACTTCTGCTTCCCGTTTCAGAAACTCATTCAGTGCCGAGCCAAGTCGGTCGCAACAAACATGAAGGTGAGCGAGAACCGCGTGAACCAAGCTTTTTTCCCAGAAAAAAAAACAAATGTGACATTTGATTAACCGATATACATTGACGAGCGAAACAACTGCCGCCTCTTAACTTTTATTCTTATTTTTCCATAAATTGTGTGTGTTTACAAAGCGAAAGTCTGCAATTTTTCAACAGTTCTTATTTCGTTCTCACAAGGCCATTCTTCGCCTGGCGGAACACCAAGAAACTTAATCTTGCCGCAAGANGGCGCACAAGGAATGCCGAAAGAAGTTTTCATCGTCGACATCAAGAAGGGTCGAAACGGGTTGGGTGTGGGTCTGGTTGACGGCGCTTCCACCTCGCTTGGCGTCCCTGGTGTGTTCGTGCGCTCCCTAGTGCCAGATATGAAAGGCCTGAAGGTAGACACGAACTTAATTTCGTTGACGGCGTATCACTCGGTGTATTGAGGTTGCGCGTTTCCACCTGGCTTTCGTTTCGCAGCACGGACACTCGAAGCACCACGACGTTATTCGATGCTGGCTTCAGGAAGGTCGTCTGCAGCTCGGTGACCGAATATTGGCTGCGAATGGCGTCAGCTTACTCAATATGAACTATCACGAGTAAGTCAGACACGGGATTTCTGCCTGTTCTTGGCGTATAATTTCTAGCTGTGAAAAAAATGTTGCAGTGGTGGTCTCTGTAGCCACATGATTATGTGCCCTTTCTGCTTTTTTTTCTTTTTTTCAACAATTTTGATATTTCAGTTTCGATAGGCGTTGCAAGACCTGTCGAAGTTAGCCTGTTTTACTTCTCTAGTATGTTCAGCAGCGGTGGAAGTTGTTCAGTTAACCTTTTTATATGTTTGCATATTTGCCAGTCGGAACCGCTTCGCCCTGCTCCTAAACAGACATTAATTGCACAGCAGTAAAAACTGCAGAAAACTTGCGTTTGATGGAAAACCTGAATCCGCCCGAATTTGCAATAAACGTCAGTGCACTCTTTAACAAACACGGTTTTCCATCACTTCTCGCGCTGTCCGCAGAGCAACAAAGACTGTTCGCCAAGCCGGAGATTACGTTCGTCTGCTCGTGGGCAGGTGTGGCCCGGATGTAGCCGTGAAGATCACGTCGTCCAGTTGCTGAAGACGCGAAATGCCTGGACCCGGATGTTGGTGACGTGAGCCCGACTACAGCCACCCGCGTAAGATGCAGAGGAAGTGCCGCGGTTATTTGCTGCTGTTTTGTCGTTCGGCACAACGTTTCTTCACCGGGGAGACGGCCGTTGGTCGAAAAGTGAACAAGCCCTGCTGGCTTCAACCGCCCGCGCTTGTGCGAAAGGATAGCTTTGATTTCGTTATGGCCCTGTCTGCGGTCAGAAAACGGATGCGTCGATAGGAATTTGAGACTTCAAATTCACGTCCTTCCTCTAGGCCTGATTCCGCGGTGCTCGCAGTCCCACCTGTGCCGATCATATGTAACAAACCATTGCGCTTTCGTTTCACATTGGTGATAAAATGTGTCTGCCCAGTCTTCCCATCGATCTGTCTCTGTTCAGGCAAACATGGGAGGTCTCAGCGGTGTATAGAAGTTGATCGCAGTTTTTCAAAACGTGCCTTAAATTTTCTCCTTCAACTTTGATTTCCCGATTCTGTGGTGTTTGCAGCGAATCACGTGGAAACGCTGTTTTGAACGTTTTGTTAAATGTTTCAGCTTCAGCGGCGTTTGATTATAAAATCCGTTTACGCAGCACACACTCTGTCATAGATATTATTTTTTATCGCGTCGTGAACTGCTGCACCTTATTTCGAGTACTGGGCTCTAAATTTTAGGGCGGCGAACAAATTGTTTTATTTTTTTCACTCGTTCTCGGTGGTGACCAAAAGCTGATAAAGAAAGGGAAATACTTTTTTTTTAAACGATTAATACCTCAAAGCATTCATAACTGTCAGAAAAATTATCTAGTTTGTGTTGTACGTGAAAGCTTGCTGAACTGAGATCAGTAATCCGTAAAGTTCGAACACAAGGCATGGCGACCCAGTTGTAGCGTACAGGCCAATGGGATTGTAGACAGAGTGAAATTTCCATTGTTTTTTTCACGTTTTTCATTTCATTTTTACACTTTCGTCGCAAATCTCGTTCATTTCGCGCCGCGATCGGTTTTTCATTTGTTTTTGTCTGTTTTTTTTATGCATGTTCGTACTTCGCAACAGTGCAATGGTTTTGTTACACCCCCCACACTGTTTACCGCGTCATCGTTGCTTGTTACGTCAGCGAGCTCGTCTGGCGTGCTCCACGTGTCCCGTTCTCTCGGCAACCACAGTGTTTCCCTCTACTAGTGCCTTCACTACTGCGTTTTTTCACTGATCAAAGGAAAAACGAAGAAATCCACAAAAACATATTTCTTTCACACTTGACGCGCAATTGTTCTTAACACTGCTCTGTTCCCGGAGAGTGTTGAGGGGTCATTTTGTCGTATCAGTTTATTTCGATTCCAAAATCGAATACATTCAGGCATCTATCCGCGAGAATCGTTTCCTTGTCAGCGGTCCGGAGTCAGTTGCTGCTCCGTGTCTTCCGATGAAGTTATACTCGCTGTAGCGATCTCCGGTCAGTTTTCGTAACAAATACGTCATCATCGTGGCGAGTACCACTCGTGACAAAGTGTCCAAAGACATTGCGAACTTAAAATGAGTTGCAGATTGATAAGTTCGTCACGAACTGCAGGTTTAATTTTATATCTAGCACAGGCTTGCTGGACATTGGGCTTTCTCACGAGACTGTCCAACCGATCCACTTCTGCCGGGAGTTCCTTCCGTGACAGGTTTTTGGAATGTGCTTGAAGGCTAGGCGGCAACTTACTGGCAGCTGCTATAATTGCAGCAAACGCTTTTTGCCAAACCAAGCGCAAAGCTATTGTCCATTATTTTAGCGCGGCGCGGAAAATTGGCCGAACTTGTTTGCGGCGAGATTCAGGACGACTTGAAACACACAATTAAGATTTAATTACCGTTTCGTTGAAGCTCTGTGGTTTGCGAAATGGCTGAAGACTGAAGGTCCTTCGTTGTTTGGCAGATGACTTACTGCAAACTGTTAAGAAAATGACAGAAAAGCATTTTAATTCGATTGCGCCACGCAGAATACGTCATCAATTTGAAGAACACAGAGGACCAGATATCTTTCCTGATCTGACCTTGAAAACAGAGTTTTTTTCATTAGTTTACGTAACAAACAGCTTAGGCGTAGGTATTGATTTTGGGAAAGGACAAGCTAACGTAGTTTCGATCATCTGCAAAAAAACACCCACGCCGCTTTTTGTATCCAGGGATTTGGTTTAGACGCGGTGGGCTCTCATTGGTTGCTCGGTAGCCCCGCCCACCAGAGACAGCACGAAGCGAAACAACGGAACATTGTTCGGGGAGGACTGCATCAAAACATTGTCGTTGGGAATGCGATAATAATTTCAATATGTTTGGTTAATGTTAATGTATGAAGGCAGTTCTGTCTTCCTTGGCTGTGTAGAAAGGTTTATAAATAAGTCAAACGTGGTTTGTGTACTGCTTGTGGTGCGTCATTGTGAGGATTGCCAAACGTAGTTGATGAAATTTTCATCAAAACATAAGTGAACATTGTTAAAGTCTACAATAGCTCAGTTGAACATGTATCAGATTTGTGAGAGAGGTCAAACATTTTAACAAAAGACAAATGTAGTTCCGGGAAGAAGGTGGTGTAGCATGCTACAATTAACACTCAATATATCATTTATCTCAATGCTTTTGTCAGAGCGGCGTTTAATGTACAAGGTTTTGGGCGATTTCGATTTATCAATCAGAGCCAAACTCTGAAGTTTCTGTTGTTGCAAGCGATTGGCATGTATGATGCTAGCGGCAAATTCCGAGATGTACTTTGACGTAAAGCCTGTTTAGCATGGATGAAGATAAAGCAGTGTGTATAAGCCTCAAAAATAATTATTGGTTTGGTGCTTTCCATTGTGAACAGAAATAGTTATGTCTATCACATTCGTGAAGAACGCAGTTTATAGTTAAAAACTGCCATCATTTTAATAAACGCCATGAAATTAAAAAATGCCAGTGTTTTTTTCACATTAATACAACAGGTAGTGCATAGGGTCAAAACAATGAATTCTTAATGAACTCAGTGGCGTCACATTAACAGTATCGGCATCACGTTAACGCCTGCTGTGCCCACCGCTACCAAAACCTAAGGTCAACCTTTAGACATGACTTCACGCAAAATCAGGGCCGGCCATACCCCGATGCAGCTGCACTTGGCTCCACGCCATGGTGTTTGGGTAGGTTGTTCGTTTTTGCCTGATACTCCTCGGGGAACGGTGTACTCGTCTGGAAAAAAATCGGATATTTTGCTTTTGTTGCAAGCTTTATTCCGATGTTAATGCCGTGCTATCCATTGATGGGTTTTCTGTCTTGTCTGATGCTAGTGTGCGCCAGTGGCGAACGCAGAAAATTTTCATGGGGGGTTTTCATTCAGTGGCATATGGTGGCCATTTGTGTTTGGTGTGGGCTGTTTGTGACGTCACAACTTGACGTCATCTTCATGTTTTCAAGCGAAGTTTGTTGACATAACGGGCATTATTTTCTACACACACTCCCCTTATTTTTGTAAAAATCAAGCCCTAAACACTCGCCTTATAATAAAGTTTTTGTAAAATATCAAGCTCAAGGGGGGGTTTTAACCCCAACCCCCCTTGCGTACGCCCTTGGTGTGCGCTTAGCTGAGCATAAAACGTCCTGTTGTCACTTACAGGCAAGTGTTCAATGGTTTGGGGCTGAGCAAAGACTAACGAAGGGTTGCTCGTTGCACTCAATTCATCATCAGCAGCGAATCATTGATGAAAAGTCGCGATGGCAAAATGTTTTTCACCGTCTCCTTGCTATTGACATAGCTCGGGCACACATGAGTTACGCCCACAACCGTCCAAAAAAGAAACTGTTGTGTTAGCATGTGCATACAGGTCAACTCCAATAATTTGATGTCTTTCCTGCTATTCATATCAACACCTGCTCAGAGGGGCCCTGCACCTAGGTCTTGCACTGGGTCACGCTATCGTAAGTTTGATCATGACTTATCAGAAAAAGCAGAGACAGAGGCAGCGCTTTATGAAATAAAAACTTGCCTAATTATACAGTCAAAACCTTTGATATTGTTCCTTCTGATAATTTCAAAAATTATAAGATAAGCGCCAATATGTAAATTGCACCGCATCAAAATATAGAGTAAAACCGTTCCCTAACGATATTGACCCCTGACCACACCAATGTCTACAGGTATCAGAGAACAGAGATGTACAATCAAATGCTTGTGAATCTTCTGTCATCTTCATGTTAGGGAAAATAGCAATTGTTGTTTGACTTTGACGGACAATCGAATGATTTTCTGCTGCTGAATGGACATTGAATTTTGTGAACTTCAACTGCACTGTCTTGCTTCGATTTGTGTAAAATGTTCTTTAAAGAACTATTTTTGTGACAATTGTTCAGCAAATTAAATTCCAAACTAAGCTGTGCACCTGTGCGAAATAAAACTTGAAAAATGATTTTTGGTTGGTTAAAAAAACTTACTGATCAACATGGTACAAGCAAAGGTGGTGAAAAGGTAAAAGCGCAGTGCGTTTTTACTTACGGTCAAAAGATACGTCAAAACATTAAACAAATCACGATCTTGACTCAACACCAGTAAATCAACTAGACACGAAGCTTATAAGAAACACCTGGATTTAAAGCAGTAGCTGTTGTGATGGCAAAAAACATGCAAAAGCACATTCAAGTACAATTGCTCTTCGCACAATCGTATCCTGGAAATCTGCATCAATGAGAGGAGGGCAGAGTGGTCAAGAATGGAATTTTTGCTCCATTTCAGCCAGAAATTCTGACTCTGATTTGAAAGAAAAACCTAAAACCAAGCAAAGGATCTTTACACGTTTTTGTTGGAAGCATCAGGCTACAAAGATTTTGTTCTATCACTTTCGAGCAATAACACATCTAATTATCAGGTAGATAACATTTGGAAAACGCAAAACACAAATCTGGAAGATAAAGCAGTGGTAAAAGTTTGAAGCATACTGACAATTACAAAAAGATGTTTTGATGCGCTGCAGCGCGAGATGGACTTCGCGCATGCGCGGGAGCGGGATGCTATCGCTTGGGTATTTGTCCACATGCAGGGGTGCTCCGACATGGCGACATCCTCCCCTAAAAACAAGGTTTTTCGGTGAAGTAGCCGCAAAGAAAGTTTGCTTACTCGTTTACGGACATTATACCGGAAAAATCTTTTGGAAAGGCAACGCTTTCTAGCATGCTGTTATGTAAAAATCCTATCTAAATGCTCTTATCTAAATAATCAAGAATTTCAAAATTTTACAAAAGTTTTTTTGAACACTTCACAAATTTTCAAAGACATTCTTGCTTGTGGGATGTTTACGCCCCTAGCCAACATGGCAGCAAGAGGAGGAGTTCTGGGTCGTTTAATGGTGCAACCGTGTTCGCACATTTCAACATTATTTGTTGTTGCGGCGATTAGTTTTTTGTTTCGTGTTTAGCTGCTGTTAAGTGCCTGATGAGCTTCTTGTCGTGCCAAACGATAGTCGGACAAAAGCTTCGTTCTATCTATCACATATTCGTAGGAGTCTCTGCTATTAAGCGTCGTGCACTTTAACACAGCAGCTTTCTCAGAACGATTCCAGCGAAAATATTTATCGCGACACTAAGCAAAGGCCGCAAAACGGTCTTAGAAAATGTTCGCTTTTCTCGTGACCTACTCTTTCTTTTAATAACTTAAAGGGTAACGCAAATAGTCGCGTGCACAAACAATGGTATTTATGCGCAATTGTCGTGAAATTCAAGTACGCAATTACGTGTCGTTGTAAGCAATTCTACATTTCGGAAAAAAACGTTTTTGGTGGCCTTGGTTCCGCGCTGTTTTTTTTAAAGGAAAGCCGACTCAAGTTCATCCTTAGTAAAACAATAAGCGCAAAGAATGCGTTTAAAGAGCTGCAGCCTTCGTAGTTGCCTTGATATCAAACGATTCTTTGCCCCAGGCGTTTTACTATATAGACCTCACAGAGGATTACAGCCCTCGCCTGTCCAAGCCCTTTTTCCGTAAGATTTACCGCCCTGGATTTGAGTGAACGACTGAGCACATTGTTCGACACAGCTGCCGTTGTTGCTGACTCTGCTAGCGCCCTCAATCGATTATAGCTCTCATTTACAGCAATGTCGAAAGTGTTAAATTTCTGCGTAAAGATGGCAATGGCCTGATAGGCGAAAGAATTTTCAATGTTAACGAGTAGTTTCATTTATTTCTAAAAAGAGTCTACCTTCACGATTTTTCATTTTCAGTTTTGTGCTGCCATCGAAGTAACAGTACACCAAGTTGTGTGGAAAATGGCACGCGACGCAAGCCGCACGCCATGTTGCCCAACCTAGTGGGAGGTAGCATTGATGGTAAGTGGAAGAACAGTGCACACGAAGGCCGATGAAAGGCGGGTTGGATTTTCAAGGTGTGGTGGTTTTAGAAACAGCATTTATAACCTGCGAACACATTCGTGACCAGCTGTTAGCAATTAGCATGACTGATATTCGCTAGTCCTGAACGCAGTTCCAGCTCAGCCATGTTGGTTAGAAGATGATGAAAAACGATGTTTAGAGTTATGATGTTTGACAAGTCGGATGCTGGAAATGCAGTGTAGTCTGCGCCAATGTGCTTAAACTGCACATGTTACTGTTTTTCACGAAAATGAAGCAACATCTTTGCAAGATTCGTTTTCTGCGGAGAATTTTGTTTGCTTGACAGAATGAGCAGCAAGAAATACGTTATTATATAAAAAAAACTTCTATTTTTGTACGAACTTTCAAGGAAGGCAGAAAATCATGAAACCCTGATGTTTCAGTCAAATTTTTACGCTATTAAGATTGCATTTACAGGAAAAAAACTTTTTGCATCAACCAGGTGGTGATATAAAGTAGCTGGAGCAGACTGAGCAACATTTAAAACTTTTTTTTCGCTATGCACCTTTTTGAAACACAGGATCTAGTTTCTTCGAACAAAGTTTTAGCTGTGATTCTTTCCCGGGAGCAAGCTGAAAGCAGCTCCGTGAAAGCTCGACATGATGCAAATTGAATGACTCCGCGCTGGTGAGCATTTGCAAGCAAAAGAATCTGCTCATCAGTTTCGGGAAAGATATCTGAATTGGATCTGCCCTGAGCAATTGTGAGCAAGCTGTTAATTCATAGTAAGCAAATATTTTTTAAAATGGAGAAGCAGCAAAACGTCACAAAGCATGTGGCATGTAATATGGACACGCAGTTTACTACAATTTCAGGCATTGGGATGAAAACATGCAGCGGCAGTGTGTCGCAGTTTGCATACTGTAGCTCGATGGTCCCGGCTTGCCAAACGCAAGTTGTATCTTTGTTTTTCTTCCAAAATGAATAGACTACCGTAAATGTTAATGAAATTCTAGCTTTTTCACTGTATGAGCGCGATCTTAGGGTCGTAGGCCAGTGACGCCACCTTTCATTTAAGTTGTTGTCCATCGTTTCATGTACAGTGTTTTAATATAAATAAGTAGCAGTCATACCTCGAGCATCTAAAAATTTTTGAAAATTAGCCATAGGTTAGCAAAAATCGGGCAACACTACATTTTGAAAAACTGGATATAAGGTGGCTTTTCAGTCAATCGCGCATAACACTGCAATTACTTGGGCAAGCACGCAGGTGTAATGTTTAACACGAATAATCTGGCGACGGGCCTGTCGGGGTTATCGCTGTGTTTTGTATATTTTGTACACAACGTATTAGCGTTTATCTGCAGAAAAACGTAAGTGAAATTTCTCAAATTTGTTTTTTTTTGTACGTTTATGGTTCCTCATTTTAACGCCTTCTTCGTTGCGACTATGCTCCAAATCTTTCGTTGAAATCTGGGTTGACCTGGCAGAATTTGCAATCATTCAGATAAGCCATTGCTTCACCTGTTGCTTGTTTTTGTCAAAGTGCATCTAACTAAAGTTTTGATAAGAAATCTAAACTCCCGCGATGAGCCACCCATTAGATGTTATGCGAGACATGAGGCAAGTCGCCGGTCTATCGATCATTAGAGCGATTTTGAGTTGAACGAGGGGAGAACAGATTTTTATGTACAAAAGTCAGCTCTTAAGTCAGACCTTATTAACTTCAAGCACTTTCTTGCAAAATGATGGCTTGAACTGACATTCGAAGTTTTGATATCTATCAAGATCTGCCAGTAGCAACGACTCGCTTTGATTTACTGACAAGTTGCCATGGTCAGAAGTCAGTGCCGCAGTGTGCCTCACCTGCTTGGTGCAATAGCGTAGCGTTTATCTGATTTGTTAGGTCGGTGGTCGTTGCAAGTGTTGGAATAGGGTAGTTGAAAAATATTACGTAACCCTCATAAACCCGCACAGCCAAGCGCATCGTTATGCTATTGTGTGCTTGACCTAACAAGATTTATCTATTTTACCGACAAAAACGCAGTTCTAACAAACAGGATTAAACATTTTTGAAACATTTGTGTTGTTTTCAACGCTATTTTCTTATGTTTGATCGTTCCATGCTTTGCAAATTTTGAAAATAGCATTACATTTTTAGTAGCAACAACGTAAAAAACATTTAGCATAAACCCCAACCTTGTCTCTCTTTGAAACTATCAAAATTGTTAAGAATAATTAACTAGGCCAATGCGTTTTGCAAACGGAAGCATACTTGCTCAGTTTTCTATGAAATTCGTTTGTAGTTGACGCGTTAGACCAGGGGTAACCAACGCGGTGCCCGCGGGTACCAGGTCGCCCGCAAGGACCATGTAGGTCGCCCGCGGGCCTGTTCTAAAAATAACATTAGCATGATCAATGTCTTCACATTTACGAATTTTCAATACTAAAATAATTGAAGGTAAATTGAGCAATTTTTATTTCAGATGTGTGTATGAAACTAGTAGCCCTTCGCATTAATCGGTACACAAGAAGTAGCTCGCAGTTTCAAAAAGGTTGGTGACTCCTGTGTTAGACTGTAGGCCGGGAATACCAACTTTAAGCTTTCGTATACCTATTCAGTGCGCTAGATGATAAAATCATCACAATTTTCGACACATGAATTGCTTCCGATTTCGGCTGACGGTTCTGGGAGTCTCATGAATTTTTAAACTTGGCCAATAATTAAAATACCTCTACGTTTAGAACATGTGCGGAATGATCAACTTTACTAAACAAATCATTTTATTTGAATAAGAGCTGAAAATGCCTGCTCAGTAGGCGAATTATATACTCGGTAAACTTCACTGTGCCTGATTCATTGACGTGGAAGGATTCCTTTCCACACATGCTTTACTAAATCACTTATATCTTGGCCTTTGTCGGGTTTAGCAATTTTATACCTACCCGGACTTCGATCTTGCAAATTACTCGGATATAACTACTCGGACTTCGATCTTGAAAATTACTCGGATATAACCACTCGGTCATCGATCGTGAAAACATGGCTTTTTACGCCTGTTTTCGCCGACCAGCGCCTCTCGTGTGGAGCAGATCTACATAACCACCACTTGGTTTTGATTCACTTTTTGTCAAGACTGGAAAGTCAAACAGAATATAATGCAGATGCGTTATATCAGTTTGCTCTTTCTTAAAGTTTGCAGTATAGTTTAGATCTTCAACCGTGAATGTGGTTGAAGGACACATGCTGTGTTTGCAATGGCAGATTTTTGTCATAGTTCTTTTGATCTGTTTCGGATAAGCTATTGTTGGCGGCAGTGAGCACTCAGAAGGACATTAAAGAAATGCGGAAGTCTAAGATTAAAGGCAAAGTCTTGAAAGCAATGCCCTTGCTTATAAGATAAACTAAAAGCATCGTTGCTTTTTTAAAAAGAGACGTGGGATCCTATAAACCTGTTCTGTTATTTTCCCACTATTTGACGAAAGAAAAATATTTTAAAAGTCCGAGTGACGGCCATAAAATCTGTAAAATTTCTTCGTTTTTCGCAAAGGTCAGTCTGGCATTTGCAGATTTTCAAATCTACTCAATTTCCACTCTGAAAGAAAATGAATTTTTTACACCGTGCATCTTAGTGTTTTTCAGATTTACGTCGAGTTTTATTTAATGGGCCTGACACAGAATGCGATTGCTAAAAGTTGTGGAGAACCGGTTGTTTATCAGCAAATAGAATGACATTTGCAGGAAAGAGATCTAGCCAAACAAGTTATATTTAAACGTAGCCTACAAAATCATCGCATGTTTTAACTAACATTTATTCAACGTTTACCTGTGCCTGTGCTACATGTTCACTCAAAATTGCGAAGGCCAGCATGAATGAAAATCTAATCTGTCTACACATAGAGGGAAGGACGAAGAGAAAGTGTATTTTACGAGTGCCTCTGCGGACAACAGGTCTTATGTTTTTAAGCTTTATTCCGGCTGTTCGTTGCCAAATTGCCTTGCAGCCAGAAATATACGACCGGGGTGATGTAAAAGTGAAAGACGTCTTCAGCGGGCCAATTCTAGCTAGACAAAGCTTGAAACATCTCCAGGTTTTAGCTGCAGTCGAAGGCCTATTTTCGTGTAACAAATTTGCCTTACCCTTACATACAGCGATTTCGGCGAGTGCTTACTTTCACAAACAATTTGTGTTGCGAAGTAATGGTAACACAATCAGCACCCTTGGATATTGTTTTAAAGATCTATGCCTGCTCGTGTTGTTATTAAGACGGATAGATGTTGTGAACAGATGAGAGTTATGAGTTATATTTTTCGAACATAGCAAAAGTTTTATAAAAGCTAATGTTTTATCAAAGTTCTATCAAAGCTAAATAATTTCTGGCTGTTTCTCAGTCCGAACAGCTTGGCTCTGGAAAAACATTGTCTGAGCGGCACATTTATTACAAATCTCTTCTGAAAAGAGTCTATAACCATGCAGGGTGCACAAAATATTGAAAAGATTTTACTATTGCCTTAAAAATGATCAACGTTATTGATAAGAAACAAATGTACGACAGTGTAATTCCGGGAAAAGAAAATGCGTCTAAAGAGTGGGATTGTATTATCGATGTTTCTGACGAGTGGTAATGTCTATTTTGTGTTTGGTTATGTATATTTAATGTGTATATGCCTTAAAACGGCTATCTGGCTTTTTGTGGGACAAGGACTGGCTATTTTAGGTGAAGACAGGTTGGCAACACTGGTTTCATTTAGGGGGGGGGGCGGCTGCCACACCACGTACAGGAAAGTGATGCTGGTGGAAGCAACTTTGTTTGACTACATTTAAAACGCTATAACTTTTATGAGTTGCACACCATTGTCAACAGTTTCACTAACGTGCAAACCGTACGCTAGAAGAGAGGGTTTAACGTCCGCAAACATTTTATCCGATTGTACATAATGTTAAATACAAAACCGACAACATCACCAACTTAATTGATGATAGCACTGTCGGACGATCACTCATCATTCTAAACATGATTGCAGGAGTTCCTTAGGGTTGCAGATTCGTCATTGGTGTTGCCTAATCGTTAGTTCGCAAAAACTGAAAATATATGACATAATTACACCAACGGAAAACCTGTAATTCAAAATTGACATTTTGTATCTTACGCTTCCAGGTAGAAAAAGGAATTGGAAAGCGTAAGGTTTGCACACTCGTGATAATGCTAACGGTCGTGAACGGTCTCATGGCAAATGCTGGTGTAAAATAGAATTGAACTTGATGAAACAATAGATATCACGGTTGTAAAATTTCTTTTGTCGTCAACAAAAACAAGCAAACAAACAACTATAATAATATTTAATCTCAGCTACTTTTATTCACGCGAAAAAGTGACAGATACTGAGTTCAAGAGTTCAACTCAAGTTGCACAAAACCTATAATATTCTTCACAGCAGCGTCCACGATTTCTCACCGAAATGATACTGTGCATGCTATTCTTTTTCATGTTCCACACTGTTTAGATTGTATTTGGACAGTGGAAGATCTAGGCATGACATGAGTCACATGTGCAATTTTCATTCTGGAGGCAGCTGATATCAGTTGCCAATCGGATTAAAATCGTGACAAAGCAGCGCTTTCAAAGCGCTTGACGTAAAATAATACGGGAAATGAAGGATCCGTGCATCAAATTCATAGCTTAGCAGCCCGGTTCTGCGCTTGAACAGGCCAAACTGAACACTTGCAGATCAAACCAAAGTACAGCACAGGAAACATTTCAGTATGACGGTCACGCGGATTGATGCAGTCCTCAGTATAATGGGCAACCCAAAGGTTGGTGATATTGCAGAAACAACATGGAAATATGCAGAGGTAGAGGCAAGTACACAGTAAGCTGGTGTTAATTCTAAAGGCTGCTGAGCAATAATGTATACTCGTATGTTGCCTTTTCTTGCACAGTGCTTCCCATAGGTTTTTGTTTCCTTACACAAGTATGTAGTGGACATGTTCAATATTTTCTCCAATCTCTTTATCTAACAAATTCAACTGCGTACAACTATCTGTATTGCGTTCTCTGTAGGCTGTGCAAGTCATGTTAAGGCAAAAACTGATTTAAGAAGGAAAAATTTACAATTTTCGGAGAATAAAGGACTAAGGCCATATTTTGGTAACACTGCACAAAACATTTTTGCCTGATATTTTCTATCTGTTGTTTTTAGTGATCAAGCTAGCCAGCCCTAAATTATGTCCAGAAGGAGTGGAAAGTAAAGCAAAACGTTTGGGACTTCTTTTCTTGCCCGCATCGTTAAGAAATGTGAAAACATTTTCTCAAGTGTGTCGTTAAACCTAAGTAGTGAACCTGTATTAGATAAACAACGCAAGTGTTGTACTGGCTAATTTCAAATTCCTAAAAAGCTTAGGCATTTCTGTTTGTGTCTTAAGCACCAAGCTCAATGGTCACCAGCAGCATTGCCTGATGAAACGCATGAAACGATTTGCCTAAGGCACTAAACAGATTATACGGATTCATCTCTTGCTCTCCAGTGACTGTAAGGCATATTACGTGGCAGTTTTTCGTTGCGACGTTTTTAATCTGTCGATGCTGTGGTACAGTGGCCTACAACAAAAACGTTGATGAACACGAAATCTGACCAGTTATGGGTTTTGTTAACTTATAAAAACCTTGGAATATATGGATGAGTAAGGTATTTTGCGAGGATTTGTAGCATTGATCAATGCTCTTCAACATTTCATGCTGCGGTACCCTCATCGACATTTTCTCAAGAGCCTTGTATACCTCACCAATTCTATTGTTAAGCAAAAACGTTAAAATTTGTTAAGTACAGGAAAGTATAGTATGCCTTTCGTAAAAACAGCTTTTTTCTCAAAACATCCGAAAATACTCTATCGTATTGTTTGAAGGAGTCTCCCACAAAAAAGACCACACAAAAAGAAAACGAAACAACAAAGTTTGACAAAATCATAACTTTAGTGGTTTCTTCATTCCGCTATTTTCTTTGACAATTCGTTCGTAATGTGAGGTTAGTTTTTTTCTCGAATGCCACTCGCATTATCAGTATCAAGTATTGTGTATATCTTTCCGGACTTGATTTCTGCAAGGCGAAAACCTTCTTCACAAAAATAGGTTGTACGCATTTGAGCTGAAACTGCAACAGACGTTTTCGCAAAGTTTTTATGCTTTATTTAAAACCCAATACTTTTTGAGTAATGTATACCTCGAAAAGTAAGTTTCTGATTTAAGTCATCGCGGAGCTCTAATAATTCTTCATCTTCTGTTGGCCCCTCACTAAATGGTGACAAAATCCCCACGTTTGATTACAGACGTTCGTCGTTTTCTTTAAGGAAAGTACGCTGATACTTACCACCAAGCACAGTAAGTGTAAGTGACCACAAAGGAGGGTAGTCATAGAATTTTCCATAGAAATGTCTTAAGCTCCCATTCATGCTCTTTAATATATTGATTTAAAAAAAGAGAATCGTTGAAGTTTCGCGATGAAGTATTCTTTTCCCACAATGGAGTTTTCATCTTCAACGCCCTGACCTTGCGATTTGGCTGGCCCTTTTTCTTGAAGACTCACGTTTACTTGGCTCAAACGCTCAGAAATCGACGCCATGTGCACTGGTTTTGCAATCCAGAATATGTCATGAAAGGTAGCAGCTTTCTGATCTGCTTGTTCGGTGTAAAAGAGCCAAACTGCTCTCGAAGTTAAAAAACGCGCGACAGAACTTTGCCTCGGGACAACCACAGCACTTCTGAATGCAGATGTTTCTTGTTTGGGAAAGGAATTTTGTGACGACGAATTTTCGAGGAGACTCTGTATTGTTTCAGCGGACAGGACAGCGATTTTATCCGATGCTGTACTATTATTACAAATTTATTTGCACAAAGACATCGCAACCTGGAAAACCTAAAGTAAATTGAAAATTGTGCAAGCAAAAGTATTTCTTATGAATACTCCAAAACTAGCCCATGAAAGCCTCACTTCCAAACACTAACATCTCGACTACAATGACAATCCACGAGGGTGCTTTCGCAGTGAATGCTACACATGGTGGCGAGTCAATGGCAGCATTGCGCGTGAAGCATTTGTTTGCACCCACCCATTAATTCCGAGCACGAGCCTGGATGGGCCGCAAGTACCGTTTTTTTCAAGTCTTTCCGTACGACCCGACAGGCCGGAATGGGACTATTTTGCGCCGTCCTTTTGGCGACGACTATGTGGCGCCGGCCATTTGGCGCTAAACTGTTTTGGCGCCGAGATGTTTTGGAACTTGCGCCTATCTGCTTCATTAACGTTAGATAATTATGTTTTGAAGATAATTATGTGTGGAGATCAAAGAGACGAGGCGATGGACGACGTTCGTCAGTTTTTCCAATAGGAGGTGGAATCAATACAGGCGAAAATCGCTGGTGAGGATAGAACCAGTAATCGTGCTGAAGTAGCACACAGAAAAGTTTATGCCGAATTGAAAAGTAAACATCTACTTATCTTGAAGTTCACTGATGGTGTTAGGAAAATCCAGAAAGGTCATGATGCTTACTACTGTATCAGCAGTTGATTGCTGGGAAAGCTCCAAATCAAAAACTCTTCGAATACAATTAAGGCTGACGAGAGTATTATAAACATCACTAAACATTTTGACTCATGGGCACCACTTGAATATTTGCAAGGTCTACGTTAGAATCATGACATACATTAACGTTTTATCCATGTTTTTATCCATATTCATTACACACACTTGTCAGTCTCAAAACTGGCGCCAAAACCACTAAGTGCCAAAACAGTTCGGCGCCAAATTTCCGGCGCCACCGCGTACCTGGTCCCGATTGAAAATCAGACCCAGTCAACTTGTTATGTTGCAATAACTCCCAACTTACTGTTCTTCTTTTGCAATGCTCATTTCGGCACTTATTTTTTTGTGATTTATGGTGGGGAAATAAAATTATGTGTGATTTGTAAGGGAGCAATAAGAACAAAACATTGGGAACCACTGGTCTAGAAAATTCAACGGTGTCTTCAAAATGTCACAAAATGTCAAAGCATAAAAACGTGTCAACAGTATAATAATGCGATTTAAGATCAGATGAGCAGATTGGCCAAGCCGGGGTCATGTAATTTCACATTTAAAAACAACAGTTTCGAAATTTTGGAAATCCATGAAGCTTCTGGAAAAGCATTACCAAAAATGATATCAGTCATCCCAAAATATCATATAAAATTACATTAGACAAATTTCACCTGCACCGGTACACCATTTGGCATTGGTATGCCCATATCAATGATCCGGTGAAGTATTGGTGTACGGTATACGTGGTTGAACAGCACTGGTATCGATCACACTTGGTTTTCCTAGATGTTTACGATCATGCTGTCACTTTACTTGGAAATCTGTGGCAACTTTCGTACTTACTGACGGTCGTCATCATCGTCGTGGAGCTAAGTCGATCTTTTTGCTCACAGCACTCAGCGATGCTAGACTTCAGCGTATGTATGGAGCAACCAGTTTATGGTTTCGTCATCAAAAACCGCCAGATCATACGCCCCATTAGGAGGCAGGTGTTTGGGGCATTCCAGGACAATGTGATCTGCGGTTTGTTCCTCGTCGCCACGCAGATCATTGGTGGAGTCAGAACCCATGTGTACATATTAAAACTGAACTGTCCGAAACCAGTACGAAAAAGGGTGACCCTTACCCATGTCGACCGTTGTTTGCGTCTACGTGAAGCGAGTGACGCACCTATTATTTCGTTGATTAACTCTAATTTGTTCCAATACCGAGCGCTTGGCGCTAATGATGGCAAAAAAGAATCATCTTCAAGCCACCACCTGCGTGAATGGCGTACGCAGAAAACTTTCATGGGGGGCTTTCATTCAGTGGCGTATGGTGTCATTTGTATTTGGTGTGCGTTGTTTGTGACGTCATAATTTGACGTCATATTTATGTTTTCCAAACCAATGTTTTGGTTTAGTTTGCGCTGATCAGCCATAACAGACAAAATAAAGACGATTGTTTTGGATAAAGTGAGCTATCCCGGAACACAACCTTAAGCAGGCAAAAAGCGGTGAGATGGTTTGTGAATGCTGACGATAATCCAGATTTCCACCAAAACCTAATTATTACTTTTTGACCCATTTACAACGTTCCTTGAAATTTGCATGCCAATTCATTCCCTGGTATTTGCATTAATTCGACAAATTAACAATAAAAAGTATGCGAAAATAATTAATTCCCTTTGGGCAGGTAATAAAGTTTTTGCAAAATATCAAGCTAAAGGGGGGGGGTTAACCTCAACCCCCCCTTTGCGTACGCCCTTGACCTGCGTCAACTCTTTTAGAAAATTCTAGAACGGAAATTGACCAGAGCGCTACCTGTACGAGTTGCAGCACTACAAGCCAGCACCAGAAGCAGGAGTTACTGTAGTTTAAGCTACATTAAGCCAAGAAGTCACGAAAAGAAAATTTAGGAACGATTTCCGTCAGTTGAGTGTCTCTCATTTCGTAGGCATGGGAGCAGGCAATTTTTTGGAGGTGCAGAGGATATTGTGCCCAATTTGCCCAAAAACATTTTATGCAACCGACTTTCTCCCTGCAATATTTCTGCACTTGTTGGTGCATTATATTTTCCTCTACCATGTTGCCATAGACTTGAATACAGAAAATTTGGTAGGCCAACATGAAATTTGGTACTCAATAGCCCAACTGAAAAGTACAACAGGCTGTGCAAGAACATTGTCAGAAGCCAGCTGACTCAGTACTCTGAGCATCTACCTCACAGTTCTAAGGTTTTCAATTCACATTCCAGCTGTTGATGTCAGCAAGAAACTACATATCTAACTGAGGACATATATGCAGCATACTGTATGGCAAAATATGTTCATCCAAACACTGTACCTAAAATTAAAAACACAGATTTTCTGTACTTGCCTGCCATGGAATCTACTAATATGTATGACAAGGGCGTACGCAAGGGGGTGGTTTTGGGGTTAAACACCCCCTTGAGCTTGATATTTTGCAAAAACTTTATTATAAGGCGAGTGTATAGGACTTGATTTTTTACAAAAATAAGGAGATTGTGTGCAGAAGAATATGCATATTATGTCAATAAACTTCGCTTGAAAACATGACTATGACGTCAGATTGTGACGTCACAAACAACGCACCTCAAATGCAAATGACCACCATCTGCCACTGAATGAAACCCCCCCATGAAAATTTTCTGCGTACGCCACTGACGTATGAAGCAGGTGCCACACAGCATACTTGATTCCCACCGCGTACAATTAATAAAGCACGTAAATGCAATGCTTTTTTGCCCAAACTTTCAAGTGAGTCAGTTACTCATCAGCTCTCACATACTAAAACACGAAGTTACTGGAAACAATTTGTTGATTATATGTATCTTTGATTTGTTGTCTATGACATAATAAACTTTTATTTATGCACTCAGTAACAAAGAAATAAAATTTTCTAGTTAAGTGAAAAAATGTCGAAACGTCTTTGCCCACATTTTTTGAGATTTGCCCAAAATTTTGACAAATCAAATTATTTTGGGCCGCCTGCACCCCCTGCACTCCAGCTCCACACCACTGTTTCTTTTTGTACCAGTACATTTCAGGATATCCGATGGCAGAGTAACGGAATGCGTTTACTAACATTTTTCCAACTTACCTCAGTAAAATTCAGACGTTAACTTATAATATAGCAGACACTTTTAAAGGTTCTATTGTTTGCTTGCTTTGCTATGTCTCTCAATAAAAATGAGAGATATTTGTAGTTCTGAAACAGTCCTCTAATCCTTGTTCCCCACGGGTATCGATTTTCTAAGAGAAAAACATGCACACGTTTTCTCTTCACCGAGGTTGTGTTGAGGATGAATTTGTGATCCACTAACATTGTGTACTCATTTGTTTCAAGTTGTCATAATCATAAGGTATACGTTTTGTATATTAACTGAAAAGAGATGGGAACCTTGAGCAAAAGATGACCAAATGAGTATCATCAACCTCCAACAGCAAACTTGCAAATCAAGTCACCACGAATTTTATGAAATTACGCTCACCACATTCAAGCAGCTACGTGATTCTGACAATTTTGGAAATCTTGCAGCCACAATGCTGTCTCGCCCTGATCCAACCAACGAGGGAGTCGAACCGACGACCCTCGGCACAACAGCAATCGAGTTTCCCCACTCGACTAGGATCACTCTACGACTTCTGCTACGACTTCTGCTACGAATTCAACGTTATATGTGGCGAATCACCACATGTGATAGATTTGGAAAGCTTGGAAAATCACGTACGTAGAAGAACTCTTCATCAATTTTTCCACTGTACAGACAATGTGCGAGCTAAAAAGAACGAATTTAAGAAGTTAAACTCCCACATAATCAGGCCGAAAAATTAAATCAAAAATCACTTTCTGTGGATATTCCCTAAGAAGCAATTAGAAAAAATCAAACTACGCCAATACTGATTCACTAATATCTTGACAAAGAACTGGAGTTTACTAAATCAATATTCACTGACAGTGATTTTCATCATTGGCTTCTTATCACATCGCTGTCACTCACTCTCATCGATCCTACTGGTTCTCTGTAAAAATACATCCACAAAAACGCAAAGCACCCTTTTACGACGATTTGATTGGACTATTTTGTGCTGTTGGAGGTTGATGATACTCTTTTGACGCTAGAACATCCTACTCGTGACATGTAGTTGCAGACCTACTGTGTATAAATGCAAGGCACTTCGTATGCAGGCAGATAGTTTGAACTGATGCAAGGAAGATCTTTCAACCCAGATTTGTTTCTCTTATTCAGAAGCTGTCATTTCGGGTGCTGAAAAAACATGTCGAGAAACTGAATCTGCAGAAAATATGCGCAAGAACTACTTGACCACTGGTCTCTGTACAAACCTTTTGCCAAACTGCTAACGTTAAAATGATGCTAAACAGGGAAACCAGCTCTGTATGTAAGCGTTCAGAATTCTCTTCACACCAGCTAAAATATCTTACTTTTAGTTCGTAGCGCAATCGTTTAGAAAGTCTCCTTGTGTGAGTTGGCAGATTTTTATTTGTTTTGCAGCAGTTTCTTGTAAAAGCAACTTAAAAACATAGGTTGTGCAGAATAAAAATCATGCTGCTTTCATATTAGTTTGTGCAAATTTTGTATAGTTAACAGCAAATGGAAGTTGTAGCATAGTAGCTTGGATTGCGTTACTTCTTTATGACAAAGATCGTGGAAACCCAAACACCTTTCACCATAAAACGCGCGGCGCATTTTCAGCACAGCACTCGTTGTTCAAAGGTTAATAAGAGAAGGCATACTTCTGACAACCAGGAGATTTTTTGGATTGGTGGCAATTTTAGTATTTCAGCGTTGGGCCACCTGCAGTCAATTTTAGACTTTCATATATTAAGGAAAACAGGCTTCAATGTCAAATGACTGTGGAAGAAAACCGAGCGTTTTTTAATTTGTAGTTTTCAACAGTTTTAGAAAACGCAGCTTTAGTTGCCCCGAACCACAGAAACGCTGTGTGCATCGAAAGGCATAAAATAAAACATTCCAACACATTTTGGTGCGCTGGATAAAAGATACTGGAAAGACATATTTGGTAATACGGTGCTTGCAGTTCCTTATTGTCCGCATCATCCTCTTCTTGTGCTGCAGGTCTTGAAAATGCTCATGTGGTCTGATTGTTTTTGCCACAGATAAATTAAATTAGGTTTATGTTCTAGCTTTAGGGAAATGTCATCTTTTCGATTCGAAGCAGTGTAATGGCACACACACTACATTTTTTATTGCAGATGCAAGCTCGCACCCTAAGGATTTACACAGTATAGCTTCGCGAGCTAAAGCGTAGGGCAACAACATGATTGCTAACTATTCACTCTCAGTTCTAGTATCTGCTGCATTGCTGGTCTCCGTTTCCATGGTTCTTGTATCCTGCACGACGTGTTGGAAAAAAATCAGGGGAAAAAAGGACAAAAGTNAGTTTGTTTTTATCTTAAGTTGCGAAGCACGAACCAAACAGACCCGTAGCCACTGGGAGGCATTCGGGGGCAGTGCCCCCCAAATTTTTTTGCCCAGAAAAATGTATTTGAAAAATATAATAAAAACAAAAATCTTCCCCCTCTAAAAATATATTTTGCCACCCTAAACTTTAAAACCTGGCTACGAGCCTGGAATCAAATAAACCTGAATGGCGTATTTCATCATCGTGAGTCCATTGTTCGGTCTCCTCCACATGTACAAGGCACAATTTGTTATATGCAAACGCTTGTGGCACGTGCCGTCAAGTTTCTTCTCCATACCTTAGAGTACTTCTGAGCGCAGAAAACCACGTAACGTTCACTTCATCCATAATTAGGCATTGTAGAGCATTAGCATATAAGTTCAAGATGTCTTGCTTTACTGTCATCTTGAACTTATAGTTGTACACTGCTCTGTTTGCGTTACACTGCATCTAACATTATGAAAGCACGATTACGCTCAACTTTAGCAACATAGGCATTCAGTAATCAATCTTTCTCTTACTAAGTACTTTACTCGCAAAACAGATTTTTTGAAACGTGTAAGTTATAACAAGGTTCCTGGTTCAATATAGCTTGCGTTTGATGAAAGAGAAGATTGATTTAAACTGGGTACCGCTCCTCTCCTGCTCTTTATCTGAGCAATGTTTAAAGTTTTCTTAGTAGGGACAATGCAAATTGAATGAAAAGAGGAAAACTTTCACTAATTTTTTGTTGACCTTATAATGAAAATCACGGCCAAAGAAAACGGTACAAACGACATAGGGCAAACGTTTCGATAATTCCTGTTATCATCATCAGTGCATTGCAAATTGTTGACCCACGAAAACTAATTGTTTTTGAGCAACAATTCTGAAAAGGCTGTTGCAGACGTTAAGCCACCCACTTTTCTGTGTCGGCCGTTTGTTTTCACATAGTTTGGCTTCCACTGTATGCTTTAACGCAGAAAAATTGAGTGATGAACAGGACGTGGAGAAAGGAAAGCAGAACGATAAAAACAACGATCAAAAAGAGAATGGAGTCAAGACTGAAAATGGGATCGCGAATACTGCCTTTGAAAATGCCGCAGAGTGTGAAAATGTGGAAACATGTGACACACAAGTGCAGGGCAATGCTTCGAAACCGGAGAGTCTATCCGAGGTCGCTGTTGAAGAGGCCAAAACCGGCGGCGATGCCAATGGTGTGGCCGACGCTATCTCAGAAGACAAGGTACAATAAGATTCTGTTTCAATAAGAGCTTATGATGCATACCTAGTAGGCGAAATGCATGTTTTGTTAAGATCTTAATGTCTGATTATTCTCAGCTGTGAAAGCATTTGATAGACAGTACAAAAAGTGCTGTTGATTCCGATTGTCCCGCAGATGAGCTTAGAAGATCTGCGCATGATTTAAATAATCTTCCCACTGTTGCGGTAGTGTTCAATGTTGTCACTTTGCGATCTGTTTCAGTCCTGCATTGTGTTTCTGCCAGCAAATTTTAAAAGGGGGTTGGATTCGTTTGTTTGAAAACAAAAGTGATGAAGGCATTTGTCATTTTAGTGAAATTGAAGTTTTCTGGAGCGACACATTTCGTAAATGATCTGTCTGTTTGCTGTTAAAGCAAAAAAGGTTGTCAGAAATCTTTCAAAAATTAACTGCAAATGCATGGGTTTCAAACTGTGAATTGCTTTTCAAAAAATGCTCTTCCCACCTGTTTCTCTGTCTCAATTGCGACTTAACCTGAATCGCTTTGGTTTGAAATAATTGATTTACAGGAATTACATTGTGGTTTGCCGATGTAGTTTGTTGGCAGCAACTCCTCATCAAATCATTTTCACTGTCCAACAGGCAAAAATATTTTTTATTTTGTAAATCTCTTTTAAAAGCTATTCCGAACATTATTAACATATGCCATCGTTACGAAACCAGCATACCAATATTAATCGTGTATGATCTTTTGTGTTTTATCTTGTCTATTTTCATAATGCAATTATTTGCTTCAAAGCATGGCAAAATGATACGTGCGTTTCTGGTGAACGACACCTAGCTTAGAGTTTTCTCTCACAAGTAAACTCAGCGAACAACTACAACGATTATGACAAGAAACCTTTTGATAAAACACCAGTTATTATGTCTGTGCACAATAGGTTTAATATGAAAATCTAGTTAGTTTACTAATATTTTTTCGTGATTTTTGAAAAACATGCACTTTGCGAAATAATACACGGTGCCCTACATTTTTGCCAGTGCTTTGATGCAAATATTGCCGTATTAGTTTACAAAAGCTCCTACAAACAAGAACACTGCATAACTGAGTAAACTAATATACTCCTAGAAACCGAGGGAAAATTCCAAAGAGGAAAATTCGTCTTTGAAAGAGAAGACAGCAGAGAACTCATCGAAGCAAGGTAAATTAGAAAATGAAACTGAAGTTTGAAAGCGTGCGTTTGCCCACGGTTTTCAGATTTGCGCCGCATTCTCTCATTTCATTTTTTGTAATATCTGGTTGACGACCACTGACCACAAGACTGAGTCACTGTGTTAACATAAAAACATTTGTTTTAAAATAGAGTCATGAGTTTGTTATACAAATAACGCAATCTACCACTTTTATTTGCCCAACTTAATTCCGTTTCGTGCGCACAGAAGCGTATAGGAAGCGGCGCGCCGGGAGTTGCAAGGAAGGCTGTATAGCCCCTTCAGCTATTTTGCTTTCGGGAAAAATCATGCGAAGCACGAAAAAATTAACTGTATGAAAATTGTAATCTTTTCAAAAATTTTTCGTTGTTGTTTTAACTCTTTTCTGGTATTAATGAGGTGAAAAGTGCATTAGATGTGTCTTTCTCCATTTAGAGAAGTTTATTTGCAAAATGTTTTCAAAATCCACGTTTTGAGTATGAACATACAATTTGGGAAGAACGTTGTAGCCCCCTTTTTTGTTTTGCCACCCTGCGCATGCGCATCTGGGTGGTCGTCAGCTTTCCTTTTGACACTGACACATACAGCAAATGTATTTCTATGCAAGAGAATTTCATAAGGGTTTTCTGACGATAGCCGAAAACTGCGACAATGCCACGCGTAACACCCTTTGAAGTACTCCAATACTGCAAAATACCTTGAAAAAGCAATCAGTTGCAAAATAACTCGCTATTACGCGATGCAATGCGATTTCTGGGCAATCCAAAAATTTTATGCCTTCCTAAAATCTTGAAAGTTTAACAAGTTGTAAGAATTATACTTCAAAAAGCAAAAGCCACGAAGCCCCTACCACAGGAGAACTTTGATGTTAAATCCCATTCTACACATAAGCCAGTAAAAACCCAAAGCTCCTTAAAGACGTTTAGTGAAAGGTATGCTCGTAAAACGTGTAATGTGCAAAGCCTTATACTTTGTGGAATTGATAGCTTCCTGCAGTCACTACATCTCAGAAACGTCGTTCCCTTGTACCAGAAACTGCTCTTTGTTCTCAGAAATTTTTTCAACGCAAAACAAGAAGTTACGCTGGTATACAACATTCCCTTCTCTTTCAAACTGTTTTTTTGACAATGGATAGACGACTACTGAATAGTTAAAACCGCCGTGTTTTTTCTGCAGACCAGACAGCAGGTGCAGTCCATCCTGACGACACGGAAGATTCAGCTGAAGCTACCAGTTGCTCTGACGTCACGAATGTGATGTCTGATGTTATTTTGCGCAGCACCTCTATTCATCGCAATGACGTTCAGTGCTTGAGCAGCGTCCTGGAAGACGTAGCAATTCATCCGACAATTCCCGAAGAGGCTCAGGCTCATGCAAGTGCTGCTGGAGCTGACGGGGAGAAATGCGAAGAGAATGTTGCAAGTTCAGAGTTTGATAACTTTGTGATTGAGGGCGGTTGGAGAAGGAAGGTGAAGCTGAGCGATCTTCTAACTGTAGGCTTGATTGACAGGAATGAAGCTCAGAAAATTGCGGCAGAGATTTCTGAACAAAACGCCGCGAATTCGGAGCAACCAGTTGCGATTCCCGACTCGTTGAAGCCGTTTCTTTGCGGTGGTAGTCCTGTGGCCGGCATACTGCTTTCGGAAGTCGGTGAGAAAAAATCGATTTTTAGCGCTGCAAAGGATGGTATACTGAGAAGAGGCATGGCTATCAGCTTGCTTGAAGCTCAAGCCGCCACTGGTAATATTATAGACCCCATAACCGGACGAAAAATTTCTGTCACCGACGCCTTTCAACTTGGACTTTTTGACAAAGTTTACGAAACAGTGGTTTCCCGTGCCGAACGCGCTGTGACTGGTTATAAATCACGCATCTCGGACGATGTCCTCTCATTGGGTCAAGCAATAAGTCGCGGTCTGGTGATTGAATCGCACGGCATACGCTTGTTGGAAGTCCAGTTGGCGACAGGCGGCATCATCGATCACAAAACAAATCTCCGGCTGCCGTTAGAAGTCGCTGTGAAGCAAGGCTTACTGGACAAGCAACATGCCGATGTCGTGAAAGAAGCATGCTCGGAGCTGCCGAACGAAAGCAAACCGGACAACCTCAAAACATTTTTTGATCCTAACACAGAAGAGAACGTGACGTACAGCGAGCTTTTAAAACGGAGTGTGGTGGACACCGAAACCGGGATCCGGTTGTTTCCCTTGGAAAAGATCCGAGCCCGTAGACTCAACTGTGGAAATCACTCGGGCAGGTCTAGCCTCGCCTCCTCACGTGCCAGCAGCAAGGAAAGCATACCATCAGCTGTAGCGGCATCACCTTAAATCAGTGGTCCCCAACCTTTTTGCAACCGCGAACCGGTCAACACTGGACAATTCTACTGTGACTCTGTAGTACTCTATGACGCTCTCACTCTATTTAGGCAACAGTGCCTCCATTGGAAGAATCGACTAATCTCATGCCCAGAAAGCGAGTGGTGTCACCACCAGTATACATTTTGTAATTTCACGGTCCGGTACCAACTGATCCGCCACCCGTTACCGGTCCGCGGCCCGGGGGTTGGGGACCACTGCCTTGGATGAGAGACAGGTCTGGCATTGCCCAGAAACAGAATCTGTCCCAACGTCGTGGGATTCCGTACCATTGGCTTTAAGGCAGTTTGTCTGTGGCCAGCAACCGTGCACCGCAAACAGTTTATCGCCAAAGCTTCATTTGCTTGCAAATTCTGTTTTCTCTTATTTTATGCATCTGCTTTTAGAAAAATAGGTTTGGTTATTTCAGAATGTCACGTTAATGTTTTGCTCATTAGCAAATTGTTTTGATAATGAGGCTTGTGCATCAAGCACCTCTTTCTATGTGAATGGACTTCATTTTCTTGAAGCAGCCGCGAGATGTGATGCTGACCATGCTGAATGCATCGAAATTGGTGTTTAGCTCTGGTATATTTTTTCATTTTATGTTACCCCCTAACTTAAATTTGCCTTTCTGACGTTTGCAAATACATCTGGTGCCCACGAACAATATTAAAATGTTTTTGGCAGTTGTAACGCACTTTCAGGAATTCTAGCGCACAGCGAGGATATTTGGAAGGTACAAAAATAATAGGCCTTTGTCATTTGTAAAAGCGCTGGTCTCTCGGAGAGGCACGGATCTCTTTTGTTGTTATTTTTGTAATTACCTGTTCGTTTAACCCTTTACGAATCAGTATAAATAAAATAAATTTGCGCTAAAAACTTTACTGGAGCTGCTTTTCCCTTTGTCGTTTGACCAGACTTCATTTGCACTTCTCAGATTTTTTCGACATAGCCTTTATTTGACAATCGTACTTTACCTTTGGCCAAAAGATAAAGAGAAGGATGGTGCAGAGGAGCTTGAACTAGGCCGGGTTGCGTTATTTAGAAAAGAAGAATTCCTTAGCATTATTCACAAGTAACAATAACTTTTACCGCAAAACACAGTTTGGAAACTGAAATTATCTACGTAGGTTGCCGTTCTCAAAGTTGAGATACTTAAAAGAGCATTAACAGCTACTCAGATAGCGCTTTGTTGGTTACTTACTTTAGTGAAATCAGTGAAGCTATCTGTAGCTTTTGGTTCGGTGTAGTCGCTCTGATTCCGAATGAATTGAAGGTATAGGGATGCCACTACAATCACTTAAGATTTCTGTATGTAGAGAAACACAAAAACACTGACTTGAAATTCTGCATTGTGGAAAAAAATCGTCAATGGCTATGCAGTTTTACTGTACGAGCGGCATGGCTAATTTGCAACAGCTCAGCCAAATTCAAGAGCTCCAAGTCACCAGTTGGTTTGGCACGAAAGCAACGCGTAAAGCAAACAGTATAACGCCAGCAAGCGTGGAAACTGAAAAACTATTAACGAGGTTTATCAGCAAACACCGGTTGCCGTGTTCGCAGTTGGTCAACAAGTCGTGTTGAGTCACTGGCATGATCAAAAAGGTGAGCAAGGGCGGTGCTAATGTACGACTTTGACCTGATGCTGTTCCCCTTGCTACAGTTCGAGTGTTGTTTATCACATCATTCTAAAGCTTTTGTCACTGAAACGTTCGGCACACAGCTGTCTGTGTTTGCTAAACTTACCTGCTCGCTCTCAAACACAGCCCATGGTGTCAAGGACTTCGTAGACTTAACCTGGGGTGATGGTCGTCGAGTCGGTGAACCACGATGGTGACTTGCTTAGCAAACGAGCTGCTTCAAGCGGCAAACACTCGGCACTGATCAGGGGTTGTTTCCTAGAGTGGTAAATACAAAAAAACAAAAAAATGAAATACTTGTGAATTGCAAAACAAGCTCTAAACCATTGGTTCTGAACCTTTTCGCTTAAGGGAGCGAAATCCAGACCTAACGGTTTTGTTAGAGAGCTGTGCTAAAAAATATTTAAAACAAGTCAATTGACACGTTTTGTTTTACTGCAGAACGAAGTCTGCTACACAAGATATTAAAGGTGGTATTGAAAGACTGCGGAGAGCTGCACAAAAGGTGTTTGGGAGCCGCATGCGGCTCCCGAGACCGTGGTTGAGAACCACTGCTTTAAACCATTGCTTCTCAACCTCTTCCAACTCTCGACCCTTTTGCACTGGCTGTATTTGTTTCGGAGTCCCGGTACAAGATTTTGCGGCAAAATAACGATGAAAGAAAAAATAAACATCAAAAAAATACATTTGTGAAGAATAAATAAAACGCCGTTTTTGGATCGCACAGGGAAATTTAACACCCAACTGCTCAAGCTCAAATGCTGTTCAGTAATACTCAACCCGCTTTGATAGAGTATTTGTTTATAGATATTTTCTAGAAGGCCTTGCTTTGCGGCCCTCGGTTGAAAAGCGTTGAGTCTAATTTTGAACGTTTGACTGTTGTAGTACTAGAGAAGAGTTTTGCAAAGACCGAAGAAGTGGCTTTTAATTCACGTTACCGTTACCATAAACTTGCGTGAGCTGCTACACCACAGTCATACATGAGACCAGGGCCGCAACCAGGAACGGGCAAACCGGGCAATTGCCCCCTCCGAAATCTTTACAAACATGATGGATTTCACGTACTGCACACGAAAAGTTATTTCTCGAAACTGCGTTACATCTACGTTAACTTCTCAAGAAACTTTTTTGCATGCGTTTAAGCTGCGTCATATAGGATAGAACAAAATCAGAATACCGTGCTTACGGAAACTCCCAACACAGAACCGTATACAAGCTTTAAGGCGCTAGTTGTAAAGTGAAACCATCAGTTTTATGAAATAGATGTTGTGGTTGTGAATGTGCCATCACAGAGTCCATAGGCTACTGCAACAGCATGATTTTCAGTCAATATTTATATGATTCGCATGGAACAGGGGTCGGGAACCTTTCTGACTAAGGGAGCCATGAAACCTTCATATTTTTAATTGTATTTTCGTGACAGCCAGACAATATTTATCAACACTGGGGTAGGAGGCAGGGGTGCAAGCGCAGCCCCAAAACGTTTGATTTGGTGAAAATCCGGACAAAATATGTGAATACCTTCGCAAAATCGCTGTATGTGCTTTGATTTTACAAAAATAGCACTCAAAATCAAAGTGCAAACGTTTTGTGTTTTGGAGGTCATTTTCTTTGGAGTATTTTTCGGACAAGTTTGGTGAAATTTGGGCAAAAATCCTTCGCACCCCCAAAAATTTGCCTGCTGCCACACCTGTGTTTTTCAACACTTACTGCAACTAATTTACTACCTAACGTGTGCATTTTTAAGCAAACCAACAATTTTAATCAATGATAAATATCTGACTTTTCCCTTTAATAACATGCTTCCTACTGTTAATGCGACTTCTGGTGCTGCATGGTGTTGCTGATGGCTTTGTAGTCTGGTAGATGAAAAATTACAGAAAAACTTTCATTCGCAACAATCGTGTTAAGAAAATGCCAAGCGAGCCAGAAGCCGTCATCAAAAGAGCCACATCTGGCTCGCGAGCCATAGGTTCCCGACCCCTGGCATAGAAGCATATGTCAGCATTACTTGGTTATGGCGAGTTTGAGCAAGCAGTCTTGCTTACTGAATTACTATTCAAAAGTACAAACGCAGGGAACGCAGGACAGGAAAAATGTAGTCAAAGTGCGGATGAAAGCCAAAGGCTCGGAAGTGTAGTTCAAAACTTGAAAGAGATTAAAGCGCAAAAGGAGTTTTATGTGAACATTCACACTTTGCTACTAATATTGGCTACTTTGCCCTTTACAACCGCATCTGCAGAACGTCCGTTTAGCTGTCTTAAACACTTAAAAATATACCTCCTAAACAGGGGCGGAGCCAGACATTTTCATTTGGGGGGGCCACTGGAGGGGCCAGTTTTGCAACAAGGGGAGCTGTCAATGGTCTGTGT
>JGI24158J21664_10000070_pt1 | contig 57180 bp, 29 predicted proteins | sample Ectturendosymbi3_FD_21664 | JGI IMG/M metagenome (IMG submission 21664) | reverse complement strand
AAAACTTCTTTATTAATTAGTAAAACTCCTGCGAGAACTTTGACTAAACTTTGTTGATGCGTTTCACATGTAAAACTTCATTTTAAAGCATCACGCAAAGCTGCAACTATAGTCAAAAAATTTGGCTAGTTCCAAAAATTAATCGCAATTTCAACATCTATAAAATTTTCTAAACATGCGAAAAACAAAAATGCTAGAATAAAATTGAGATCTCCCCATTTTTGTCAAGGCAACTGTCGTATTTTCCGCCATGCGATGATGAGCCTGGCACTGTGCCAGTTATTTCAAAAACAACTGGTTTTTCTCCCCACTGCACCAGCCTGATCAATTTTATGAAAATGTTGACGCATGACCTTAGCCAAATGTTAATTTCTCAGATTACTTTGCGCTTAATTTTTCTGAGTTGAAAATACATCAGTCGAAAGTGCGCGAGAGGAATTGGAATCTATTTCTTTTGCCTAGCACAGTTTGCATTTTAAAGTCAGTAAAAAAAGCTATCTTGTCAATTCACCGTGACAAAGCACCTTCCTAGCAAGAATAGCTGTAAATACTAAGACTCATTCTGTCGACATACTGGGTCATGCGACTTATCTCGCCATAAGCGCAGTGACATCACTGTTGGTTGTCTGAAACCACACCAGAATATCTTGTTAAACAGAAACAAGCTCAGGAAACTCAACCTTTACGTAGTAAAACACCTCTCTTTTAACTTTAACTCCATTCACAAAACTGCAATGCACCAAAATTCAAAGTCGTATTTTCCACAAGCCAAGGATTTGCATATACCTCAATCAAGAAAAGCAGTTATTTTGTTGGCTGTTGTCTAGCGTTTGTCAACATTGGTGGTTGTACTGTAAACTATTTCGTTCAACTGTACACTACTACTCCAAAGTGAAACAATTTCAACTCTGCAAAACAAAATTTATAAGTCGCTGCGAAAAAAGATCCAAACCCTTTAGGGATAAAAACAAGCTGCTACACTTCGTCATAAATCTCTCTCTCGTTTAACCCGAGGTGTTAAACGTCTTCAGCTTACATTTGGCGTGCTTGGCGATCCAGTGTAATGAACACTGCGTTGAAAAGAATTTCCCTGAATTTACGGGCAGCACAACCCCAATTTCGGTCACGATTTGCTAGTCACGATTTACGCGCTCATCTGTTGCGTATCGCAACTTTAATCCAATACCGGCCTTCGACTTCCATCCTAAGCGCTTTTTCAAAACTGTTTTGGAAATTGACAGCTAAAGGTGAGTACTCCCGTTCCGTGCAAAAAAGCAGAATAAACGTTTTCTCAGGTCAGGGTTGTAAAGAGTTAAAGTCGACTCAAACCTCTGAAGATATTCCGAGTCGTTGTGTAGGCTAAGCATTTTTGCTGAGTTCATCGAAAGCTTTCTCACAACTGTTTCACATCATTTGCGAAACCGAACGCAGCAAACTGAATAAGAGCTCCTCAGAAAATAACAGCTTGCAACGCTGTCAACAAAACATCCACTTACGGAAGAATCACTACGCTGGATGAAATCTACTGGTTACGAAACAGTCGTTTCATTTATCTGCAGATTACAAAACCAAGACAAGAAGACCTCGCGTTTGTGAGACTAATAGTATCTTAGAAGAAATCGTATGATTCTACAATTAAAACATAATTCTGGGAAAATCCGCCTTGTATTTATACATCAACTTCGTCTGCTGCAAAGCCTGAACCACTTGCTTCGTGCTGATATAATAAGCACAACTCTGAAACGCTACGACAAGATTTCTTGCATTTTTTTCAAGCTATTTAATCGACACAAAAATCGCAGTCTACAACGATTCTCTTTTCAATGCTCAAGGCAGCTCATGTGGTTTTGGTAAACGACCCATCAACCACGAGGCTTTTTCCGAGAAACATTCTTGGCTTCACCACAACGAATATTTTTGCCATTTCTACTTCTTCGGGAATACTTGCAACAGCAACAGAACAAACTTCCGGCTAAACGCTGCTTCACCGCTACAACCTGTCGGCGCCATGAATCTCGTCAGCACCGAACGCGCCTATGCGCTGATTTCACTTTCCTGGAAAGTGAAAGACGGTTATTAATCGTCAACTGCAATGCCGGAGCTGATGTCACCTGCACAGCAACAAAGCACACCCACCCCCTTTTCAACTCTGATCGTCGTCTTTAGAATGAGTGACAGAAGTTCCGGCAGAACGAGGGCCATTTCCACCGAGCTGAGACCAGGCTTGCAATTATTTATAGTCGAACATGAGACGATGTCGTTGATTTTGCTATCTTGTTACCACGGTCTTCTCACACCAAAGGGTGGAAGTCCGAAACCCAAACAATCGAAGGTTACATCCAGTGCACTGTTGCGAAAGACAATGTGCCATGACTCCTGCATGACTCGTGCCGCAACCTGACAAAAAAAAACAGTAGAAAAAGAGGCCTCGAGCAGGTTAGGGCTTTATGTGGTGTGGTGGCTATAATTCACTCAGGAAGTGAAGTGGTTGTGCGGTGGATGATAACACAGCGTCGAAATCCCGTGTGGGGAAAATGCATCCTAAACTACAAGACTGATGATTTTCTTCAAGTCCTCTTTTTAGGGATACNGTAAATCTTTGCGTTGATTTAAACTTCTTTGTCGGACGATGCTGGTCTGGCACACCACCATAGCTTTAAAAAATTAGCAGTGTCAAAAGACTTTTCTATATGTTTTACAGTCAAAACCGGGAAAAAAAACACACTGTCATTAATGCAAAATGTTATTGTTGTTTTGTGTTTAATCGATATTTTGAAGGTTCGATCAACTTCCGCTAAGTAAGTAACAGCAACATTCCATGAGCATCAGCCTTGACCGCACCGATAGGAGGCGGATTTCAGGCCTCGGTCTTTCGGCGATAGCCGTCAGCCTTATGTAACTGATAAAACAACCTTTTCGCAAGGACCAACCTTGACTGAACATGTAATTGCTTTTAATCTTTATCCACTAACTTTGTTAATCAAGCGCAACCACTTGTTTTCTTTAGACGCCTCAGTTGACAAGACTCGGTGAAACACTAACAGGAAAAACACACGAAAATCTTGGTAGTGCTTTTGTCACCTTTTGATTGTATTTTTGTAATAAGAACACTTTTATCTTTGTGTATTCTTTCCGCTGCTGTAGGTCGTGCATAGGTCAGTGTGCATGCGTTCACAATTTAATCTAATCCAGTGATTCTTACCCTGGATTCAAGTGAACCTCAAGTGTTCGGCGAGAGGTTCTCAGGGCTCCAGTGGAGATGGATGCCATGCATCCACAGAAATACACTGTAGCCAAAAGTTTGTCCTGAAATATGATTTTTTTATATTGACTGTAGCATATATCTAGTGCAATACTAATTCGCAAAAGATATTCTATTGCAGGCTTTTTCAAGGCGTTTTGCGGACCCGATTCGGGTCCTTAGAATTTCAAATCGGGTCCCTAGAACCAGAGAAAATTATCATCGGGTCCCTAAAATCAGAGAAAATCAAGTCCCTAGAATCAGATAAATCGGGTCCCTACAGATCCATACCGGGTACCTAATATTTTCCTTAAAAAAAAACTGTTCTATTGTAGCCTATAAAAAATGAATGGTCTCTTTTAGCAATATGTTCTCATGCAGCATAAAATATATGCCGGCGTTCCAGTTTCAAAGTGTTCACTACATACACTAAAAATTGCAAGTTTGGTTTTCGCAACAGGGCTAACCATCAGTTATCTATAAGCAAACATTCGTGTTTGTCGCTTTCCAGGTCGAGTGCAAATGGTGTCGGAGAACGAGACAACTGATTCGTAGCCTTAATCCTACAGCATCTCACTAAAAATATTGTTGGTGTAAAGCCAGCTGTCGTGTTGAAACCGGAACCATGCGATAACGGAAGTGTAGTTACTACGTCTGATACACAAAGCTCGTAAATGCACCATTCATTACACGTATACAGTTTTCGTTAATTAATCGCCTGTCACGTAATTACCATCTTCCGGTTTTTGATTAGTCCACCTCAGTGTGCGTTGTAGACATGTCAGAATGACAAATGACACGCACCCACCGACGCTGCGCTGTCACTTGGTGTCGAGCGGAAGTTACCCGACGTCATTGCGTTGCTATTCTCTCCGCGCAGTGGTCATGGTTTTCCTGTTTAGGTTACTTCTTGTACATTTTGATGGGGTTGAAATGCGTAGTTGATCGAAATGAAGCCTGGATCACTCACCCTAACAAATGTGACTTGGACCAAAATAGTGATCAGGGTATACGCTAAGTTAACCTTCTTGAAAACATCATGTGAAAAAATGCGAAAATGACTTTTTAAACTAAAACTAACGCAACGTACGGAGTATGCGAGACTCTTCTTTAGCATCTAACAAGATGTATGGCCAGGGTTTTATTTGCGCACTGGACGTGTTCCCAAACATTGCACAACCTGTTCAAAAAATTTTAAACTCAAAGACTTATCAACACTACCATATACGAACGTAGCAATATGATAAACGCGTGAAGACCCAGTGCTACGGGGATTTTCGGGGACTAACTCCCCGATGGTATTTTAAGAACCTCACTTTGCACGACAGAGCACAAGGTTAATAAATGCAACAGAATTGAAAAACTTTGAACAAAGCAACAAGATTCTCAGACTCCTGGTCCAGATAAAAATCCCTCAGACTTAGGTTGAAGACGGTATGAATGCACATAGTTTTTCATTGAGTATTTACTGGAATATAGCAAAGTCAAATCGCTCATTGGCCGTTTTCCGTGATAGTATAAATGAAAACTAATCTTGGTTGTCTTTCAGGAGGATAAAACCAACTTTCCTATATACTTTACTTGCATCTTGAGTCAACACAAAGGAAACCTTTGGCAACAACAAGTAAAACATTTGTGAAACGGCGCTACATTTAACCCCATCTGTTGCCACATAAACGTGAGTTCATCCAACTCCAATTCCATTTGATTAATTTCTTAATGTGCGAAACAGTAAAACACAAATATGGTTTCAAGGGAAAGTTAATCTATACAAATTTCGTTCTTTTCGTTACATGTTAGCCATCGTAAGTCTCTTCACAGGTAAATTTTACAAGTTAAAAAATCACTCTTGGTTTCAAAATGTAAACGGGTGCGCAGAAAGTAATGAAATGTACCGGAGGCACCATATTAATCTTTCGGCAGTCGTTATCTTCTCACGCGATGAACTCATACCGACCTGTCTTTCCTTTATCGCGGGAAGACGTTTCTAAGAAAAGTCTCCTCGAAAGCNACTGCTACTGCGGGCGCGTCGAAGTTGTCATGTGAGACAAAAAAGTGGTACTGATTGGGCAAAGCACAGGTTCGAACGAAGCCCAAGTTTATTTAAATCTATGTTTCCTTATGAAAAACAAGTTGAAACAGTGCTATGGTGGTGTGGCCACGTGGCCAACGTCACGCGTAAGTAGCATCTTCTTGTCACCGAACTGGAGCAAATACGTTTCAAAAATTGCCGTCCAGGAGTTTTTGTTCCGTTAGTAGAAAAGCTGCCAATCGACAAGCTGGTTTATTTCTGCTAAACTGTACGTAAAACATAGATATCATCAGATTTTGAACACTTTGAGAAAAACCTCAGTCTGTTTCCAATACTTTATTGATACTTCCAAAAAAATCTTAGAAGATTATCTGACCGACTTTTCTTTGTTGAAACAGAACAGATTATGAAAAGAAAGAAATGCCTTGGCTGAAATTTGGTAACGATAAAACAGAGTGGAACTAGTTTAGGTCTGCAAAAATTTCTGGTGATAACATATACTCCTATTGGCACTATTGCCAGAGCAACCGCTTACAGGTGGGCTGAATTACAAAACAATGTTAGTAAATTAAATTGAAAAACTGTTTAGGTTTTTATATATCCGCTACAGTTTTCCATATATCGTTCTTTATATCAATTTTCACCAGATATTTATCCAGTTTTCACGAGAAAAAGATTCTCTACAAAACATCAAAACACGTATTGCAAGCAAGCAAGCTTGTTTCGTGCCAATTCGATGGCTTTCGCATCAGAGGTTACGTACGTATGTGCTTGCGTCCGTTTATCATTTCGTAATACACCAAGTAGTGCACAACTGTGCAAGCAAACACATCCGAACAGACTTGACAAAAACATCGAAACAGTTGCTAAAACGCGCAAAACTATTAACTTTGTTTCTTATTCTTGTCAACGCCGATTTTCTGTAGGTTTGTAAAATTCAAGGTGGTTTTCCGATTTCAAGGAAACACTGCAGAGAAGCTTATAATGACATCAGACTTTCATGTTCATTGCAATATATCAAATGTTTCCGAAGAGGCTTGGCCAAAAAAATCGCAACAAATCACGTCATTATTCCACACAACGGTTTGTTTTTAGATAAAGCCATGTCAGTTACACAGAATTTACAATAAGGCCGATCTGTAACATGTGCAAGTTGCACTTTTTTCTTTTGAAGCCGTAAAACACCTCCAAATCCGCGTGCGACGCGCCAGAAAACGCATAAACGCGCTGCGCACAAATTTTGAGGTTGCTGCAAGGTTAAGAGGAATATTTCGTCAGCAGCGAGGTGTTAGTCACAGCCAATCTTGTCAACAAACTCACGTGCAAGCGTCTGGACAGTGTGATCGGCAAAACGCGGCCCACAGTGAGCGACGAATGTACTGATAACGAGGAACTCGAAGAGCAGTTGCGGGTTTCTGCAAATATTCGTGCTTGGCAAACGCTTTTTTGAACTAAATCCCTCCCTCCTGATCAGAGGGTACGCCCAATCACCAGAATCAGGAGTTAGAATTCGCGATTAGAAAGGAATTTCCCGAGAAATTTTCTCTGCCGCGCATGACTGTCCAAGTTTCTTTAATTAACGTGAGTAATTACGAACCAACCTGCAAGAAGGACACTCCTTATCGCAAGAAAAGATCAGCAAACCTAACTCTTACCCGTTAGCGTAAAACTCTCGTGGGAAGGAACCTTTTGAAAGAAGTTTTTCGACATATTTTTTCAGCCGAATTTTTCGTTTACTGTGGTCTGTGAAATAACCTAAACAGTAGTATTCTTATCGTACTTTAGTCAAGACAAAGGTATAAAACAGTCACGTTTATAGATTTCAACTTTTAGACTTGAGACTACCTCAACAAAACTAGCAGAAACCTTTGGACACATGCAACAATTTTATGGTGTTGTATTCGATACATGAATTGAAGTTAGAGTCTAGGCTGGACCTAAGCTTCTTAAATGTCACGCAATATCAGAACATGAAAATCGCTGACGTCATATGGTCCAACCAAAACGCCTTCGTTTTTGCTGACCAGCCATGAAAGCAAAAACGTTGTGTTAAACCACTTCATTTTTCCTGCAAATGATTTTGTTAGCAGGACGTATTTGTTTCATACTTGAAAAACGTTCTACCCGATATGCATCACAGCAATTGGTCAATGCTGAACATACATATGATGTGCACCTTTGGAGTTCTTTCAGCATTGAAACCGGAACTACTGCTGTAAAATTGCGATTTTAAGTCAGCACTAGCTGACAAACGCAACAAGAACCCGTCATAAAATGACGGGTTTGCTAAAAGCATGTTCGGCTACACATTCATATCTGAGCCGAACAATATGTTTTGCCACTGGCAGTGGTCACCCAAGCAATCGCACTGCATCTTATTGGCGTCGCCAACGAAGAGCTGATTGGAGTCGCTTGACAAGAAAAATCATTAAAATGGTAAGAATTTGCAAGAAGATCACTTGCAGCTCATAATTCTAAAAGACATGTTCACTCGATGACATACCTATGTCCAAAAAATAAAGTTTACTTTGTTCGGATCGGTCAAATAGTTTCCAACTGGTGCCTTTCACAAAACTGGAATGCACGTGCGTTTTTGAGATTCCTTGAACTTTCAACTGTTCGTCACTATCCACCAGATGCACGCACCCGCGTATGTTTGTACGGTCAAGTTTTAAACGACGTAGTCCAAGATAAAACCATGATTAAAATGAGGGCCTTGTGCTCGGCACAAACATTTTTTTCCAGATTTTGTCTAGGATCCCAAGAGTTTAATGACGCGCACAAAGCGATTTTTCTAGGAGAAAACAGGTTCGTGATATTCCTCCAATGCTTGAAGCAAATTAAAAGTAGTAAGTTTATCATAATTTTCCCAAGGAACTCGAACACGCGACATTAACAGTAATGTTTAGGCTGGTGGAGTAATTCCCAGTAATCAGCAATTGAAACGAATAATATCGTCTGGTAGGTGTAAGTGGAAAAAAACCACAACACAAATTTTAACGAAACTATGTTTTCTCACAGATCATGATACTTGACACATACGACAAGATCGTGTGTCTGTATTTTTTTCTTTTTTTCTTCTTTTGCAGGAAATGAAATCTTACTACAAAATTGTCTGTGTTTTGCTGCACATAATTTCGCCTCTTATATTTTTATCGAAACATTCATTTTTCCTATTTATAACTAGAACTGTAGTAATGTAAATAACTGAAACGCTCAAAGCAAAAGTATATAAAAGTTTGTTGTTCATGCTTCCATGCCTTCGCTTCCTGTCACTTACTGTTAAAAAAATGTGCCTGCTTGCTTGGAGATCAACATTACTGAAAGATTACTCCTAAAGTCAACACCTTATCCTCAAGATTACGCAATTTTGGAAGTACCAAGTTTAAATGATATCAGAAAGATCCGTAGGTATTACCAATGTTAAAGACGACCATCATTTCGACTGATAAAACTTGGTACTTCCAAAATAAAACAAAATGATTGACTGAAAAACAAAATGATTGACAAGAACTCCGTTACTTGCGCATATTCGTCAGTTGGTTTACAACCAGGAGGCGAAATGACATACAGCCACAAATCACGTCGGATATCACTGATTGGCTGAATTACTTTTACGGGTTGAAACACATCTATGTCACTTTGATCAGCTCTCTCTCACAAGACCATTTGAACCAGGCCACGATTTTGTATTTTCTTAATAAGCAATGATAGTTGTGCTTGAGCACTCCCGGCAAGAAAATCTTTGATTATTAAGTTGGTTATTACAGTCCGATTAATATAATAACCTGTAGTTCTTGACAGGCAGGTCGTCTTGTTTGGAATAACAACCACACGTGAAGCTTCAGCAACTATCTTTCAAAAGTTTTTTAGTTTTTTAAACAAAATTAAGCGTTTCTGAGGTTGACATTCTTTTAGGTCGCAATGTTTTTCTGGATGTTTCTTGGTCTCACTCTCCACTTAAAAAAAAGAAAGTATGCCTGCGTGTAAACTGCATTACCTTTTATCACGGCCTGAAGCGTAACAAACCCGCTATTGACTGCATCTAGAAATTCTTTTTCTAAATAAGCGTTTGCTGATTAAGTGAAACATGCTAATAATGGAACAGTAATCCAACCAAATTGGTGTTTCTAACACATTTCGTTACTTCGTTTGCCTCAAAAAAACTGTCTGGTATTTTGGTTTTATGTACTTCTGCAACACTAATAAGCTTTTGTGATGAGTTGCGGGGGGGTGACCCTTGACCAACCACCACCATAACAGATACAAACATACTTTTAGCACTGGCTGGACCTTCATTACTCTATTGTATTACTCATTTTAGAGGAGTTTCTAAGTTTATTATCGGTCATTCGTCAGGACGTCCCAACACCATAACTCGAGACTTGCATTGAAAAATTTAGTCAGACCGCAAGGCTTAATTACTAAAATCACGAAACCCTTTATGACAAATGTACTACAAACAACGTGAAGAATGTGATGACGCTATTCGACATCCGACAGCTGTGCGACAATAATGCACATTCATCAAGACGTGAAGCATATGTCATGGCAGCAACAATGAACCGGTTTCGCTCAGGCCCATTAACCAATGCAAAACGTGCCGTGCATCTCGCACAGTAGTGAATCAGAACAGGGGGCCAGTTGCTGCGAAATGGATGGCTATGAAGGTCATCACGTTTCACTTCTCATCATGACGCTATCCCCTTTATTGCATAATCACAGAACTGCTTGATGCCACTCAATACGCTTTAACACTGCACGCACAGTGTGAGAATCAACTGACACTGTCAAGACGTTTCCGGAAAGTAGGGGCAAACTTAATGCAACAATTTGTAGATTTTGTTTCATAACTGAACTTCTGAAAATTCGATGAAGTTTGTAAAAATCTAAGAAAAGAATATTTCAAAAACTGATGCTGAGACCATTTTTTCATGTAAAAGCATCAAAATTTCCGATTTTCTTCTTCCAAAAATGTTGTGGCCGGATTTTTAATTTCATCGTTCGTAACCTTCTCTCTTGTCGCTTATATCTGCGATTTGTAACTCAGAACTTCGGCGTATGTTTATTTTTTCAAAAACATCCACCAAACTCGCAGCATTGATTTTCACTTTGTCCAGAAACAACAAAGCAAATGTATTAACGAGATGCTCCTTGCGATGCGCTGCTAGTGAGATCAGTGTGTCTTACACAAGTGCATTATCAACTACGAAAAAAAAACTTTATGTCGAATCTCGTAATTGTTTATTTATCAGGCGGCGCTCTGTGAAGATCCCCACAGTTTTCAACTCCACGTTCTTTGGCAACACAGTGGCATCTTCCAGCAAGTTGGTAATACAGATTCTTGTTTCGCTAAATCTTCAAAAAATTCGCTTCACTATTAGGCATCAACGAGTTTTACAAGTGCTTGTTAAAAATGGGTTTTGTAAAGTTTATATTTGGCGACGCCTGAATTGATTTATTAATCCCAATCGCAATTTTGTTCAAATTAGCTTTTCTAAGTCCACAAATAGATTGCACGTCGAAAGCGTCCAACGGCGATTTTGGAGCGGAATGTCGGCACTTCGTCAGTTTTGCGTCAAAACGTGCGGCTTCGGCGAAGCACGCACGCCGTTCCGAAAGAGTCTCCACCATTTCCACGAAAATGTCGACGACGCACTGATCGCATGTTACCGGCAAGACTGGTTGCGCAAAAGAAAAAATAGAGAAGCATTTTCACGCAAAGGAGAATGGGCACCGCTTGATCGCCCACGCAACGTCAAGTTGTTAGATAAATACAGGCGCGCAGCGTCCTATCAGACGAAAATAACGACTTCGCGCCAATTTGCGGTCGCCGCTCCATCCTGCAAGCATCCACTGATCTTTGCAAAGTTTCTCTGCGTTCTCAAGGCGGCGATTCATAGAAATAACCCGAATGGTTCTTTGCCCTTCGGACATACCAGTCTGCCAGCGCGCCAACCGCAACTGCCAATCCGAACCTGGGATTAAATTGACGTTCGACTCTTTTCTCGCCGACGTTGGCTTCCGCACTTTTGCAGTATAGGAGAAAGCACACCAGGTGAGGCTGAGTCGCAGCAGCTTTCCGCAGGCAAACAAATTCCACTTGAGTAGCTGTCCATCAGAAGTGAAAATTGACCTCAAACCATAAATAACAAACATTTTTCCAAAGGCGGCTTCTCACGTTTTGCGATGTTCGATGTCATATTTTTTTTGCGCGCAATGAAAACATTTGAACGGACCAATGAAAGATATGGACTCAAAATCAACTGATCCTTTGACTTACAGGCATGCGATATATTCGAAAATAGGAAATGATTCATCTGATGGCCACGTTGCTGTTTAACGAACTTTGCAAAGTATGAGCGACTTGACACTCGATGTTGGTAACGGTTTGATTCGATGCGAACACACAGTGGGAAAAATAAATCGAATTTGTGAAAAAGTCACCTACAAGTTTGTCAGCCCCTTCTCCTTGGCGGCATACAATACGAACTGCTGGAGAGAAAAAAATTGCCTGATTGAACAGGGTTATGGCAACCCGGGCAGAGTTTCGTTTCAGCTGGGTCTACACTTTCTTTGTCATGCTCAGCTCTTTGCCGAACTGGGCAAATCACGATAGATACCGGTTGCGACCCAGCACTCACTGCGCAACTGTGTTGATCATCCAGCAGATTTTGATCCCAACCTGCATGAATTTGTTTAATATTTGCTCCAATAAACTCAAACTATTTGCGCGGTTTGCTGTTTGTAAAAACTCGGTCGTTCAAAGCACTCGATGAAGTTAAGTTCTCCATAGTTCATCCCAACGATAGCTTTTTTGCAAACTGTGGGTTCTTATCAATAACAAACACAATTCACTAACTAATGTTGCGATAAAAAATAAAACAACTCTCCACATAAACCATTGTTTAAAATACAACAAGGTCAAATCCGCGTGGTTATGCTTCGCCTCCGCAATGCAGCACGCACACGCAAACCGTCTGTGACGCATCATGCCAACGCTGTGAATCAACGGAAAAAATACTAAACGTTCTAGCCTGCAAAGCGTGGTAGTTGACCAATGTGCTGCACCAGGCAAAAAAGCAGCAACGTAAATTTTCTTCAAAAATTTTATTGGAAAAATTTTTTGCAAAAAATAGAAAAAAAGCTGCCAGATCGAAAGAAAGGTTTCTTCGCCACGATTCTGTTTGAGCGGAAATGCTGAGAATAGCAAATCAGGCCATTTACATTTCGCTTGGTTGACAGTGAATCGAAACGATAAGGTCTTAATTTGTCGCAGCCCGAAAAGCTGCGTGCTGAACCTTGACCCAGAAATTATCTTCTCCGCGGTTTCCAAGACAACGCAACGGCACAATCGAAATGGAGGTGTCGGCAAGCGGAAGAAACCGCGTTCCATTCTTGTGTTTANTGGCACGGGTGANGGACCAAAATTGAATTCACGCCTGCCTTGCCCGTTTTGTCACCTCCTTGACTGACAGCGCGACCCCGCACCGTCCGCTACCTCTTTTTGACACAAGCGGGCACGAAAGAAACGAACACCCGGCAGTTTTTATTCCCGTCTTAGGCCAACGCCGTGCACGTGAAAGGAAGAATGCCAAAACAGAAAGTCAACTGCCATCCTCACGACATTAGCCGTAGTCACCACCACCTGAGTTCGTTATTGATACGTCACAACAAGCGTAACGAAACCCGTCCATTACTGACGCGACGAACGCAAAAGATGCGTACACGCGACTTGACAGGTGGGCGCAATCAAAACAATTTAACTGAGAAGCCAAAATCGTGGAACACTTAGGTCTGGTGGTTAAAGCTAACATCCGGGACACCAGAGAAAGTTCGGCGTTCAGCGCAACATTGTAAGACCAATCATGCTGGGTGGTCATCAACGGCAAAATGCAGACTGCTGGTCTGGAAGAGATTATCGGTTTGAAGGCGTTTTGTGTTGAGCTGCAACTTAGTTTCAAGCTGTGACTTAAAAACAAGGGCCGGTTTTCGATATGTTTTCGTCAAGCAGTGCTTAACCTTAATTTACGCATTCTCATTTCTCCATCAAGCAACTCTTTCAGCAAGTTACTCGCAAAACAACTGATGGTCAGTAGAATATTCACAATTGATGATTAACAAGGTTTAATCATAGTAAAATGCCATGTTTAGCCGAAGGCAACCAAGCAATTTTAAGACATCTGCGAGAAGGTCAGTCTGCTAATACGTTTTTAGGTATAAGCGCTGTTGTCACCAAATTGTGATTTTTATTGGCAAACAAAAAACTTGAGCTAAGCTGATGAACTCGACCAATTTCAGAAGCTAACTACCAACATAACAAGGAGGTTATTCTCTGAATTGCGTACGTTCCACAGTTTCTTGCGGATACTATAGGTCTACAGTATTTTATAAAGATCACGCAAACAAATCACTAACTTAGTGCAAACTCCGCAAATGAAATTAGCTGTTTGCGAGCTAGCCTTACGTTTTCTTGCTCTTTTCTCGTCCGTAATTTATCTTGACCTACACTTACAATAAAGCAAACTAGTATCTTTGAAAACTTCAGTCGATATATTTTTTTTCAGCAGTACTTCCTACATTCGCCATAAAAGGATAAAGAGAAGAGAGGATGAAGTAACAGACAACCGGGGTTAAATGCAGTCGTCAGTCATATTGCCCTGTGTTGAAATTTTAAAACAACTCACGCATTTGGTTTCGCGCACATTTGAAGACGGCAACGGAAAAAGGAGGATTGTACATTAACTAGCATTCTTGTGTTGCTTCCTATTTTTCTTAAGAATAAGAGATATAAAATCTCAATTGCTCGATGCCCAGTGTTTCTGTTCGTGACGTATAGGGCTCGGAAAACTAGTAAACACCGCCGCAAATTTTAGAGCCATCCGCTTTCACTGAATTCTGAACAGGTTTTGGAGAATAAATGTATATTCCGTTGCAACGTCCGGCATCCGTTGACTCCGGACATCCGAAACCCCAACCCCCATGCTTGAACAGGCAGTGCTCTAATATCGGTAAAATCGATCATTTAAAATGCTTCCATGTAACCTCATCCAGAATTAACAGAGCTAGCACAACTAACTTTTTCAAATGTGTGGTTACGGTTTTCAAGAACAGTTACATTTACAAAACTCATTAAAAAGTCGTCTTTCAGCTTTACAAGCGGAAACACTTTGATGTGCATGGGAATTTAAATCTTCTTTAAGGACACTGGCCCCAAGCAAGCTAAATTTTTTACTTTTGGCATCCACCTTTCCGAATGGATAGTTCACTGCGTTTTACTAGGCTCACACTGGTTCATTCGCAGCATCTGACATTGACACTGACACATTGCAGTGTTTGGGCGAGGTACGGAAGTTTTGAAACATTATTTAAGAACATAAGCAAACAACATCTGGATATTTCTAAATTTAAAGTGGCTGTTTTTTTTTTAATTATACGACGTTTAAAATGATCTGGACAACTCGGGGAATGATAATAAGAAAAGAATGGAAACTGCGCTTCCTCATGGGCGTCACACCCACAAATGAAATTTATTGGGATGCGCACAGCCGTAGACACAGGCTGTCTGTGATTGAAAAATTGGGTGACTTAGTGTAAATAATGGTTTGATATGAAGTTCTCAAGTTATTTTTGCTTTACTGTTTTATGCGCAAATCAGTTCACGCAGCTTTGCAGTCACCTCACAAGTTCAATCTCCCATGACGGCTTCTTACTAACGTAATCACGAGCATAACTCGATTTACCCGCATAACTTGCCAGAGTTTTTTTCTCTCAAGCGTGGTGAGTCACATTTAGGTCGCAAATGAAACTTAACAAAAACCAATACTTGTTTTCTGGAAATTCGGGTGATGGTTACCTCCTGCTTCTGCCTAACATAATTTGATTATCTGTACTAGTTACAGCATGATCTCAAAAGACGCAAGAGCTACAGTTGAGTTCTGATTTAGTTCTAATTAAAAACGCAGAGTTCTGATTTAAAAGCGAACAACGCACTGGCTTAACCAGTAATAACTACTCACATTTCGGAAGGTGCATAACAATTCTCCAATGATATGGCAAATTTAAAACAACACGCTTGTAAGTCTTGTTAAGGTTATAATGTATAGGGTGATTATAAGTCTTTCGATCGGTGATCGCGGCACTGACCGTTTATCTTTGGTTACAGAACATACTCATCGGATAGTAATAAACTTGAAGGTACTAACAGCTTTTCAGTGCCACCAGTAAAACCACTCACCCACGCAAACACATTTTTGCGGAAAACCAAGCCTTCGTTTATGTACCAATTTCTGTTTAAGATATGAAATACTACCAAGTTATTTCTATGAAAGTGTGTGTCAATTGCAAAGAGTTAAAGAACATTCTTACAACCTCAAAAATGTTATTAAACTGCTGCAGCCTAGGGGTAGCGTTGCCTCACTTGGCGCTAATAGGTTTAGAAAAGTATATTGCCAGAGGTACTGAGGGGCTAATGTGGCAGGGCGTCAATTCCTGTTTTCAGTGCGCAAGAACATGAAGTGCCAAAACTACCGCATTGTTTATAGGTCAAATTCATTGAGCCTTGAACTGATGGACAGGTGCGCGCTGTCTCAGCGGCGATAGAAGCATTCGGGTCACACCCGACGCTTTCTGTTGCTTCTGGTCCGGACGTCTTTTGCAGATGTCTACAAAAATTTTCGTGCAAAGTGAGCCATACACGCTATACATCATAAGTTAAATACCTGAGCAAGAAATTTGTACGATAGATTTAACAAACAATCTGCAAAATGTTTTTATGACGATTATGAGGTACTGAAAAAATGGCTGCATGTTCATTTTTTCTGATGGATTGCAGGTAGAAGCTTGCTCGCAATAAGCACGAATACGAGGAATTTACTGTTTAATGCACTACTTTGACCTTGTTTAAAACAAAGGCACACCTACGTAGCGCACTGTAGGTGAAGAACTGGCGAGCCTACCGGACAGCGCAACAAATTTTGAAAATATCAAATTCTTATTTGTAAATCCTATTCTTCCTAAAACGTAAATGATATCATTTCGGTGCGCATCCCTTTGCCCACATGCCCAAACGCGATGAACTGTACGAAATAGTACAAAAGAAAAATTTACCTTCCAACTGCTCTACTTCCCAAGTCTTGCCATATAAGGGACTAGTACGCATAAGCTTTGTTCATTTGATCCTTGAGTAAAAGTGGTTGTAACAGGAGCAAACACTCACCTTTGAGGTAGAAAGCGTAAAGCTTTCAATGTTTAGATCACTTCTGTTTTGTCAGCATGAATTGTAAACTGAGATCATGTACATTCGAAGTTTGAATAAGCAATTTTCGATTCCTATAATTTGATGGAGCATTACCAATACCATGCAAGTTGACTTTGAAGTTTATCAATATTTTAATAGCTAATTAAAATTACCTTCAATCTTAATGCAGTCCTGAAATAGAACGCAGTATGATGTTGGTATTGTATGTTGTTTGAGCAAAGCAGAATAATGCCAAGACACTTAGTATGGAAAGCCGACATCCATTAGCTTTTTCTTTTAAGCATCACATTTTTGGCCACATAGATCTCAGTTTTATTGGAATCATGCTGAAAGCTTGCCATTATAAACACCACATCTGAGGGCGTTGGCTTTTTTATCTTGGCTTTGGTATGATAAGCGATAAAAGTACTTTGATTTTGATAATGTGCACATGCTTTTAATTCATGTGTACTTCATGCAAAGTATATTTTGGTGTTCTTCAGAAACACAAGGTTCTCTTCTAATAAGCAAAAAAAATTCTCAAGTCTTACTACCTTTCAGTTGCACTTAATTCCAGACAGTTTTGCTGTTTCTCAAAATTTATTCCAAGCAGTGATGAGTAATGATAACAGCACAGAAGCACTCTCTAAGCTGTCTCTAAAAACGTAGGTCGAACTATAATCCCTCAAGCAAATACAAATATCCGATATGCTTTAGCTCGGAATTCGCTAAAATGCTATTCTGTAATGTAACGCGAAATTAAATGCTAACTTTCAAATGGTTTATTCTCACCAAAAAGAAAAGGTGCATTAGAAATTTGGTTGCTAGATGGAGAGAGCCAAAACCAAAATCAACTTTAAAAACTTAGCTTGTGCTCAGTTTCAGTAAGCTGAAACGAAAAAATTGTTACTTCAATCCTTTGCCATGAGTATGCTGGTGTTATCAATCTAGAAAATCTGATTAAAAAATCGTGACGTGTAAAGCAAAATTGGGCGTTTTTTACTTTCACACGATTTTTTGATTAATGTCGGTACCGTTGGTGAGTGGGTGGTTGCTCTGACATCTTTTAGTTTTTTCAAACTAAGAAGATTACAAACGTATCTGCGAAAAGCAATACGCTGCATTTTACTTGCCCAGAATGAAAGAACTTCGACCGCAAGCGCCACCTGACAAACAATTGAAACTGTTTCGTTTTGCAGATAAAATGCCACAGTCATCGTCCGTCTGCCAGAGTCCTGAGCCGCTTATTTGTGGAGCTTAAAATTGGAGTTAAGTGAAAATCGTGACGCGACGCGCACCAAAATCACATAACTATGAAAACATAACAAACGCAGTGTCGGTGGATTGCAGTTCATTGTTTATCTATTCGCGGTGTCCTATTCCGTTCAATCCGAAGCAACCTTTCACCAGGGCACTTCACTTTGCGTCGTTTTGCGACTAAAGCGCGCCATTGCTAGGGCGCAGGTTACTCGAACGAGGGTCTTTCTTCACGTCATAAATTACAGGAAGCCACGATTCGAAATCGGTCCGGAACAGAAAACAACACGCGATTGTTGGACTTTTCTGGTGATGGGAAAAATTATACGGGAATGAGGGGAAAATGGCACGAACGCTCAACACATAAATTCAAAATAATCTTCCACATGTCCATTTACCGAGTATTTCTATGTGGCTTGTCACGCAATGTGTCTGGAAGTGCTCACTACACGATCGGGCCTAAACGGCGCTCATCCATGTTTGCTCACTTTCCTAGTGACGTCACTTGCACGTAACACTGTGTGGATAATTTTACTTCCCTGATGCTTGTGACGCGTCTTGATTGACGTTTTGTTGGAAATTTTGATGAGATCACTGTTCTGTAGTCGAAAGTGCAGTGCATCGTGACGAAACAGTGCTGCGACGTTGGTTAAGATGTTCCGGTTCAGCCTTTGTTATTCACGAATCTTTTTAAAGATGACAGATAAATAGAGAAATTTCTGATTAGAGTGAGAAAAGAATTCGAAATGAATACTTGTTTTCACGTCATTGAACTTTCGATAGCTTCGCAAACTTTCAAAAACTTTTGCCTTTTGCACACAACTCCCCATTTTAATTGCGCACTGCTCAAATCAAGCGCAGCGAAATTGCAATGATAGCGACCTTAAAAGTACGAAGGTCTTGCAAGAGACCATTTCGGTGCGCCTCCTTTTCGCCGACGAAAACGGTTTCGCTCGCATGACGCAGTACGCGCCACCCACCTGCCTGTGCAATCACAAGTAGCAACGTCTTATGACAAAAAATAGGCGAAAGTTTCGTTCAAGGCAGCGTAAAGAAGATTAAAAACTTTACATGGGAAATAATTAAACTGCGTGATGAGTTTTCATGTGACGTTACCAGTTTTTTTTCCGCCGCAACCGAAACGTTATCAGACGCGTTTGTCACCACCAAGAAAGCGGAAAATGAGTGTCGCCTGGACCCGCTCCGACAAGCGTGACCCAGTGATGTCGGCTCGCGGGAAGCCATCTGTGTTGCCGGCTCGCTTGCATGACGCAGAAGCAGCTTTTTAAAACTGCACTGCAAACCACGTTTCTTGCGCTCGTTTTCTTTCGCCCTGTGCCCCTTACAGAAGTAATTGGTTTTGCAATTGCAACAAAATTTTAAACGAAAGCATGTTTTGCGCCGCAACTATGTGCTGTCTAAGGAACGATTTATCAACTTCGTGCCTCTTATCCTCTCTCTGAAAACAAACTAAAAACTTTAGCAACTAGTACTCGCACTGGGCCACTTTCTTCAAAATGTAAAAAATACAGATTATTCTTGACAACCAAAAGCCTCTGTTGAGGCCGTTCTTTCATTTTTCACAAAATAATTTGAAAAAAGTTACAACTATTAGAGGTCCACCTGTTACGATATCAAGCTTTTTGTCGACAGTCATGAAGCTATATGCAATCACAGAAAATGCAACCAATAATTAAATCAAGAACGTCTTTCTAAAAACCAGTCGCAAATTCAATAAAAGATTTCAAGGTGGAGAGTTTTAAAAAGATCATCTCATTCTTTTTGGGTCGTTTTTGGTGCATTACATGCCTCTCTAACAGCGGTACGTTTCTCAATTTTGTTTAGGAAGGTTTGACCATACTCATGTTTCTTAAGAAAATCGTTTAATCCAGCCGTACTAATAACAAATTCTTGCATGTTTCAGAAAACTACACAGTCTACTGCTAACGCGACGTATCTTCAATAAAAACATTTGTAACAGGGAACGTCATCCGCACTTAGATCGAGATAGTTGAGTTAAGAAAACCGCTTCCAACTTACTGCTTTTTGCTTGCCCAGCAGCAAACCACCTCTGCAGCGGTCTGTCAAGCACAATGTCGCCACTTAACGCCGGTTTTCCCGAGGTGTAAGCCCGAAGAGAGCGAAATGAACTTGGTAAAAAATCACTGTGCTCTTCTAGATACAATCGTGCCTGTCAGACTTAACGACCTTTGTTGATGGCTTAGTGGGCAATTGACTACAGATGGCATGAAAAGTAACAACACTTAAGAAGCGTGTCAGCGCCAGACAGTGGTTAAATTTTTTTTCTTAAAAAATCACGATTTACGAGTTAAATTTCTTAAATTGCAGAAATTTAAATATTTTGCAATCAACGTGGAACATAACACCACGCTGTACTCTCATCACAGGCTGTGCGATTGACAAGATATGTAACTAATGCACAAGGTAACACTGCACAACTGAGGGAACAATGAATCTTACAGAAAGAACGAGGATCCGAAGGCAACGGCTGTACATCGATACAGGGGTAAGTGGCAGGCAGCGATGGTGGTCAGTACATAGCAGCTAGAAAAAGAACTGGCAAAATTAGATCAAACTTGCACACAGGCCAATGTTAGCTTGTAAACACAAAGTGAAGTTTAACGCGGGGACTATTTCCAACTTCATCTGTTTTGCTGTTGTTGTTTGCCATCTGAGCGTTAAAAAGTCAGTTGCTGTTGCTTACATGAATTAAAATCTCCAGAACATCGTCAGCACTTTGCGCAAATGAGTCAAACCAATAAATATTTTGTGCCGTTTAGATGTAGAAACAAAAGCCTTTCCAGACCACTTTCTCAAACAAAAACCTTTACAGACCACTTCTTCAGAAAAATTTAATTCTTATGGAAACAATCAAATCTTCAAAATTTCATTGATTGTTGCGTTGCTTCTGAAAAAATTCAAATGTGTTGAAAAATCTGTTTGAAATATTCGCCATAAAATAGATTCGAAGCAGCCTACAGAGAAATAGCGTCATCGAGATCAGTTCTCCACTGTGACTGCATGTTCATTTCGTGAAATAAATTGGCCAATCTGCTCCTCAGTTAAATTTACTCAGAGCCCTGAAAATACCGTCTTAATTTTATATGCTCACTCTAAACAAAAATATTTGCTTTTACTACCGATTTAGAAAACAAATTTGAAGTACGTAACCATTTTAACTACTGAATTTCATGATTAACTTCGCAAAGTCATTGTCTTTTTATCTGAAACAAACACTTTTTGCATGCAATGATGCTGAAACAACTATCCTACAAATGTTTTGCTGCCACTTATATGAAAGTTTAAGTTTATTTCAACAGCGACGAGACGCCTTTTGACAAACAAGTGAGCACTGACATACAAGAAACACGTCGCTCAGAAAGCACAGGAGATTTTTCGCAACTAATGCGGGAAAACCCGACCTCTTTTGGGCGGTCGTTTTGGAAAAACAACGCATGCCGCTCTTTGGCGCCGAGTTCGAAGTTTACGCACGCTTCGGACAACGCTCCGGGGCAAAACAGCTCTATATCGGTTTTAATTTCTCACGCATAACGTTGAGCTTCAGTCTCAAGTCGAAAGTGAAATCGCTGCAGTTGTGCTCTGTAATTATTTTTGAGGTAATGCCCGTCGAAATGAATTTTCAAGACATTCACACAGGCCTCTGTCATTGCGTCACTACTGTTTAAGGTGGAAGCACTCACAATCTGAGTTTACCTTAAACGCTCAGGGCACCACATACAAAATATGAAATTGACATACCAAGAAAGTTTGATGTTAAGGCAGAATCGAGAGTTGAAACAAACATTGAACAATAGCAAACAATCCAGAAGCACGCATTCAACGACAAGAAATACGTTTTTGCGAATTTCACTTGACTGGTTTTGGATCAATTCAGTGAAGTTAAAACTTCAGCATTAAACCAGTAAATACAGCTGACGTTCAAAGTATAATCCAAGCCTTGATTTTGATATGAACTCGCCATTACAGGAGCGGCAGCAAAAGTTTATCTAACCAGCATTGGGCTTCTCCCTGTTGAAGCGAGACGAGCATTTTACAGCATGTCGCAATTTTCAAAAAAATCCATCCATTGAATCGTGCAGTTGTTTGAAATTACAAGCCAGCAATGGCAGAATCCAACGAAAGGAAGATTTTTACTTTTCGTCCAGCTCGGAACTGCTTTGTTTAACAGAGTTTTCAACGCAAAGCCAAGTGAGTACGAACCTCATCGAAACTGATTTCCATCAAACGACGTTGCCACACCTTATCTGCACACTTTTTATGATCATGAAGCCGCGTCTCACGCGAAGTTGCGCTTTTCACTCTCAAGCACAACTACTTTCGCTTTGGCCGTCTTCTTGGGCGTTTGATTTATGTGTCTATTTAACAGGGTTATAGTCTTACGAAATGTTGTTCAAATAGAAGGTCTTGATTCTATAGAAAAATAGATTTTCATAAAGTGGTCGCCTTGCGAAGCACATCCGAACGTGCAGTACTAAAACAAAACAAGATTCATAAAAAATTTGCTGATGTTAATAGCGCTGAAAATCATGAACGTTAGCAAGTTTCAACACAAATTCTTATGCATCGGCCATTGCGAAACATTTTAGTTAGGAGTTACGCTACAGTTCCTTCTCAAATGAAAAAAAATATGCAGCAGTCCTCAGTTCGATGGCGAAAACTTTTCAGTGTTCTGAGGACTTCCAGCACTTTTGTAAAAACATGTTAGAGACTGTACTATTTCGCAAAAGCGTTTTCATATTCGTGCACTGAACAGAGTTTTTACAGCAAACCACGCGTTACTAACACATATAGTTGTATATTGCGCACAAGCGTGAGGGTTCTTAAATGTTTTTATTAAGCAACGCGACAAATGTCGAACTTAGGTTCAATGGTTTCGTCAGTTTGCAAATAGATTGAACCGGTGTTGCCGAGTGAGAGAAAACTCGTCTGCTATAATAACGTCTAAATGGTATCCGGAATACTGCCGCCTAGGACAACTGCCACCCCAGGGGTGCCATGGGGCGGGAACATGTTCCCACACTTTTTTCATCTTTTTCTCACTTTTTAGTGCAATGAAAGTGAATACATCATTTAAAACTGATTCAAAATTAGTTTGAAGTGTTGTTGAAAATCGCTAGTTTTATATGTGCGTTTCCATACTTCTTTGTTTAGCACCACACCCTGTGCCACCCGGACAACTGCCACCTAGGATATTGCGTTTTACGCAGGCGCGGATTTACCATTAGGCTAAAAAGGCTTAAGCCTAGGGCCCCCGATTTCAGGTAGCCCAAAAATTTTGGGAGTAAGGACGATTTCCAGCATTTCTGTGAGCAATTATATTTGTATTTTTGTTTTGGTTCAACGCACATTTTTACTATGATGCTAACAAAAGGACTCTATAGAAGAATGAACGCGAAGCATTGAAATGAATGACGATGAGCATTCTCTTTTTATGGCGTTGAGAGTTGGTTTGTTATGTATAATGTGTGGAACAAAACGCCTGAATCCATTTTACAAATTATACAAGGCCAGTGAGGTACTCAATAAATATATAATGGGAATGTGGTCAGACAACTTCACCGCTGCCTTTTTCGTTAGTTTCAAGGTGACTGTTTTTGTTGCTGGTATCGAGGGAATTCAGAGTAAAGCATAATGTTTATGAATTGGAACAACAACTTGTTCAGTGAATGTAGCGAGCACATGTAGTGCTAATTTTCGCAAACCTTCCAGAAGGGACATCAGTCATTGCAAACCTTCCAGAAGGCTCCCAATTAAAAAAAGCCTAGGGCCCCGAAAACAAAAATTCGCTTCTGGTTTTGCGCATAACATACAAGCTATCAAATTCAGTTTGGTATACAAGGTTGCGGCACGCAAAGGACTTCTCGCGGCAGAGCGGTTGAGAACCTCTGGTTTTTACGATAATATTCCTTCAACATACTTCAGGAAAAATGAGTGTTAAAACGTTGCTGTTGTTGCCATGTATTCTACAAATCAAAAGCTAACGTAAAATAATGCACACAACATAAAATGAAAGGAAGGAAAGGCGTTTTATGAGTGTGTGGATTGAATGCGACAATGTGCATAAAAGAGCTGTGAAAAATTTGAAAATGCTCGTAAAAAATAAGCTTTGCACTGACTTAAGAATGTTTGTGAATATGTAATGATATCGACACGACATTCTTCACCCAGAAGGTTCAAAGTTGAACTTACGTTTCATTAAAGTGGTCAAAAGACGAAGAAAGTTTTGTTATACACTACATCCATGTGAAGTTCACATAGCTTTAATGGCAACAAACGCAAAAAACTCAATATGCCTTAGGTGGCAGTCTCCTGGGTGGCTACCATCATTCTAAGTGGCAGTTGTCCGGGTGGCAGTTGTCCAGGTGGCTACAGTCCTAGAACCCGACTAAACGTGTGCTTACAGCCTAATTTTTGACGATAATCCCACAATGAAAAAAAAGTATTGCAGTTATAGGCAACAAGGACTTCTGCACAGCACGTGATTCTCAAGAAAAAAATGGCAAATACTCGTCAAATTATATCATGTGTTAACTGTTGACCTCCATTGGTTCCAGATGTTGGGTAGAATGCATTTTCTTAAACACGCTCGAGGCCGAATCGACATTTGATTACAAACATCTAAGTGAATGATTCCAAGCAAGGAGCTGTAGAAGGTTTAATGTACGGGCTCTTAGTTTGCCTCAATATCCCCAAGGGATATCAGGGTCTAAAAATGCCATGGCGAACAGAAATTTTTTCATACGGTGAAACCATAAATAAGATAAACATGCCCATCATTGGTTTCGGTGAATATTGATAGCCATTACATTGACTTCAATTTCTTTACGAGTTCTGTTCCATTTCTTTTAATGATGTTGTTAATTAACGCGATAGGTCGGGGTATTCAAGTAACTAGTCTCCACAAAGAGACGGGTTTATTTCAAGTAACCGCAGCGAACCGATGACGATACCGCAGTTGAAAAAAAACTTTTGAGCTATTAACGACTTTGGCCTTTCTCTAAAGAAAAATAAATCGATACTGTTCAGATAGTATAAACGAGACTTTTGCTTGATGAAACGTCGCTTTTGAGAAGCATGGTTTTTGTATCACAATATGATGACGTGTCAGCTTTTCGAGGCCAGTTATGAATTCTATTAAAGTCGATCGGTTTGAAGCGGACATTGCTTGTTACGAAGCTCTAACATTTCCTTTCTTCGGGCGAATGCTTGTTGTTGAGAGGTGTGTTTTGATTGCTCAGCCATAAAGGAACTATCGTGGGGACATCCAATGATTGTCAAACGTGCCAACGCCACTTTTGCAGCATAGCGCGTTCCGTGTATGAATGTCAGTGTCGTCGTTTAAAGGATTTATGGCTAACCATATATCAATTTACTGCGTAAGCAGCGATCTAATGCGGAGCAACGTTTGTGATGTTCTTCTCCGCACCTTTCAAGCTTGGCGATATCCCGGGGAGCGCGCGTCTCTCGCGTCGTTTTTAGCAAATAAGCAAACTTGCATGAGATGCTGCTGGTGTCAATCAGTGAAGCCTTTCCTACGTATTTTTGTAACCACACTAAAGTGCATATGTGCGCTGCATATAATACGTCTTGAAAGTGAAAAATTTGTTACTCTCGGTAGTCATTTAAAGGTCCCAAAGCAGAGATTTTTCGCAGCACTTCTTCAGCAGCTGTAGGCCTTCTCCATTCGATACACAGCCTTGATACTGCACGCATAAAATACTGTAAAACAGAACTACATCTTTGACGGAACTGATTCAGTGCATTCAAAACCAACAAAACCCTTGGCTGAGGGCTGGAAGACCGTAAGCAGGGCGAATACATGCGAACTTACGACCAGTTCTGTATTCGTGGAAATTGGAGGGAATAGAGTCCACCATTTCTGGAAAACGAATGATGTTCCATTGTATGTTGGCCCAGTACCAAAATTATGACCTTGTTGTTTTCATTTTATGTGTAATTTTCGTCAGAAAGCTTTTAGGCTAGTTTATTAGGAATGCCAATTCTTTTTCTCAATAAGAAATCCCCCTTTCTTATTTTTAACATCACATCCTTTCCTACACGGTGGTGAGAATTTATAGAAGCTTAATTGTGGGTTGTCAAAGTGATGGAGGTTATGCTGCACATCACGAGTTGCAATCCAATGAGTCCAACGCGTTAAAGAAGATTGCCGTCATTGAGTTCATCTGTGACTACAAATACTGTAACCAAGACTGCACTTGAATGACAAAATGTGGAAAACGTTGAAGGGTGTTTTGAAATAAAATAATGTAAGCAAAGAGGAGAAAACGTATTTTTGGTGCGCACTCTGGCTCCGAACCTAGCGTGGGCAAAGACAAATTAAAACAAGCATCAAACTTGATATTCGTAAATGGTCACCTGTTAGCACTGATAAGGGTAAGAATGCAGAAACTTAAATGTGATTCGACAATCAATCGTGTACCACAGACTGGAATCGGCAGGTTTGACGCTGCACTTGATACAGGAGCAACTAAACTCTTGTTTCAGTGTTAATACATACGCAAATAATGCAGAAGTGTTACGAATGGAAACCGAANCGTTACGAACAGAAANGTCGCTTTGGAATACCTAACGTTTGTGGTGTACAGCTACTGTATCTTATCAAGCAAAATTATCAGAAAACAAAACAATTTTGTCAAAAGTTCAGTTCATTGGTTTGTAACGTTGTGTTTATATGAACCGAAAAGAACTTCTACGGTTTACTAATTGTCTCCAACAACCTGGTCAGGAGCTTAGCAGGAGAGGAGTAAATAGTATGAACAACTTTGACGGAACACTTTCAAGTCCAGTAAATCACATGTCAAGGATAAAACTGTAGGCAACAGCAATTTGACTGCGTTTGAAGAAATAGGCACGTCATCTTGTGCTCGAAATTGTTTCCACTGGCTTTCAACAAGCGCACATACTGCAACTATATAAAGTCAAATCGTTTTTACTGCTGGACAACTTTCTTCTCTCTAAATCTGTGGTCATTCTAAGCATTTGTCTGGTTTTTGCTACGAGTTCTTACGTGGCGATTCTTGCTTTCAAGGCAATGGAAACATTTGGTAAAAGTAGGATTAACATGTCTCAACGGTACTTTTCCGAACGATCTATGACGACTTACAGCTTTACCTTTACAGCGGATGGTTTGAAACCTTGTCTCTGAAGTATTTTATAACTTGCTTGCGCCTTTTCTTAGTCATCGCATGTGCGTAAAGACATGAATCCAACTGACTGGCCCAAAGGAGCATGTTTGTGATAATACTTACAAAAGTTTATTGGTATGTTTGATGGAATGACATACGACACATACGTGTGTGTTTTACAATCGAGTTGTGAGAATGAATTGAGTTGTCACCAGATAAGCAAATTCATGAGCAACCTGTGTTGCTCCTTCCTAGTGGAACGTTTGTAATTCTGCCAACACATGTACAGAAAATATTCAACTCAAACAAATGGTGGCATATTTGGATCAACCGATTCTAGCAAGAGAAAATTTTGCATTTGAACCAAGAAAACAACATAACTGTGATAAGAAGCAAGAGTTCCATTATTGCTCATAGGATATAACTGCCAGTAAATAGGAGGGTGCAGTTTAGTATATCTTTATGACTGAGACCTGTAGCAAATTTTGGAAAGTGTAAACATTTTACTGATGAAAGTTGAAATTTTGACGAAATATAAGTTTTAAGCTATGTAAATGCCACAAAAGATGCTTCAGGTGATCGTGCGAGTGCATGGAATGCTTGATCGCCATAACGCACTTAAAATTCGCTTGGAGATATGTTTACGAATTTAAAATTATTTCTTCCAAAGGATAGCACCAATAATAGCGAATCACCACAACGCGACATTCACCTTTGGAAAAAGTATTCCAAACACTGTATCTTCGAAATGTATGAACGAACGTTGCACATTCTGCAAATGTTTGCCGTTACCAGCTAGCAAGTAAACAACAATGGAATTCATTCGACTGTTACCAACACGCTTGTCAACGTCCAGTAAACACAGTGACGTAAATGTGATTCTGTCCAATATCAACCTATAATACAGAAAACGAAAGTCTTCGAATCCAGCGACCTAAAGACAAATAGCAACTTAAGACTGCGCGCTCCATGAGACAAAAAAGAATGTGTTTGCTCATGGTTAGTCCGCGTTAAGTAACCTATATAAGTAGCAACCGAGAGCAATGCCCGCGCGAGAATTATGACTGGCGGTCACCCCGACCAAGCAAGTGCTTGCTGAGCAGAGTTGAAGAAAACGTTTTTAGCGTTGGCTGCTATGAAATTTTAACAAAAATGATTGTAAAGTAAACTTGAGTGGAATAGGGTTTATAACTTCGGGCGATAAGGAGAAATCCTATCGAATAACTTTAGTTCCATTGCAATGACTCGCACTTATTTTAAAATTTACTCCATGCACAAATATTAACGCATAGTCCTGGGGTGAGTAAGTATTTTCCACTAGCGACAAAGTTTACATTGCTTAACTTGCATAAAATCGCCTCGGGAGATTGCACAAAGTACCTGACAAATATATTTCATTTTAGCGCAGGTTTTCAAGAAGTGTTTGAAAACTTTCACTTTCAACCACTTTCTTCGTATAAATCTTTATTATTGGTGGACAAATAGTTCGTACAGAAGGCCACTATAGTGGGCCATGGAAAGTCAAAGGATCGCACCTTTCAAAGTCGGTGGGTGTGCTCTACTGTAAGTTAACATAACACTTAGACAACATGGTTAATAAAAACAAACAAATGCATAATACAGCACATGCAATTTAATGGAAAACGTTCCTACTCACAATTAGTTTTAGAGCCTTTTTTCAAAGTCTGCTACAAGGTTAAAACTATCATCAACTGCATTTGAATTTGTGACTGATACCATGGACTTGTGCTTGGACTTCTGCAGGCCACACAGAACCCCGTAAAGCGCCGCAATTTATCCACCACTGACCTACACAGTCCTAGATGAATGCTATTACTTATGATATGTCCGAATCAAAACAGTTTTTATTTATTGAAAGTCATCTTGCATTTACATTCATTGTTTCGACAAGTATAGAAAATTGCAGCACCGTAAAAACGACGTAATGTTTGTTGGGTATTACGAAAACCACCTAAGCGATTATCTGCGCATAGGTTTTTTTCGGCCGTTTGTTAGGCCGGCACCTTCCATGCTATATGTTTACTCTTGGTATAACAAGCTTCAATAACCACCCAGAGTTTGAAATTACTGAATATTACATATTTCTACCGGTCACGGTTACATGAATCTTCTCATGTATTGTTGTCTGTAGACAGCTTTTTGATCAGATCTACATTCTACAGCATTATTTGTCAGCCTGTAACAACCTTTCGAATCAAAATGCTTATTTTCAAGGAAAAGCAAATATTTTAATTGTACGCAGCTTTTCTTTTAAGTATTGCTAGAAATGCACTGTGAAGCACAAATTTATTTAAATGAAATATTTATACCTTAAATCAGGGTTACGGAGTCGGAGGTAAAATATCCGACTCCGACTCCAACTCCGACCTTTCCAAAATTCCCGGCTCCGACTCTGGCCATTTCAAAATTTCCGACTCTGACTCCTTAACATCAAAGGAATGAAATTTAACTGTTAAAATCAATGGAAGTCGTGGCGCACAATCTCTGTTTCAAAAAAAAGTTTCAAAAGAAATTGTATCATTTCAACAGGAATTCCCAATTTGAGAGTGTGATGTAAAAAATGATCCAATTGGACATCCGGTGTCGCAGTCGGACAAGAAAATCCGACTCCGACGCCGACTCCCAGTGTTGTTAGGAAACCGACTCCAACTCCACCCAAAAAACTCCTACTCCTTACGACTCCGACTCCGGCTTCGACTCCGCAACCTTGCCTTAAATTGAACTAAACTACGCGCGCTTCTTCCACAATGAACAGTTTAGTACAGATTTAAAAATAATTGATAAGCTTGATAAACAAGAAAACATAGTTTTGATTAAATATTTAAAGGGACTTTACAGCTATCTTGTGTGTAGGATAAAGCAGCACTTCCCAGCCAGTGGGTTGGAACCCACTGGTGGACCGCCAAATTCTTGTAGGAGGGCTGCGAAATATTTTGAACATGCATACAATTTTCCGGTATTTAACGAATACGCTTCTTGAAATTTATGATCTATTGGTTTGACCCTGGGCGATTTTACATTGATTTGACCTTGTTATATCCAAAAAGCGAATTCAAGTTTCCCATTGATAGTAAGTTGCATGTGATATTTATGCATTGTTTCTATCTCATATCTCAGTTTTTTCGTTGTGGTGCTGTTTTACTACAATATTTCATAGTGGGCAAAAAAATATTCAGTAAAAGTGGTTGCAAGCTGAGAAAGGTTGGGAAGCACTGGAAAAAAGCAAGGATTGACCCGTCACTTTACGAATTCTTCAGGAAAATGTAGGGAACAATACGGAACCTTCACAAATATTTGCAATGCACTGATGGCGATAGTAGGAGTTATCGACAAGTTTGCAGTATGTTGTTGATATCGTTTTCATTGGCCGTGATTTTCATGATAAGGCTTACAAAAATTGTCTTGAATAACATGGGACTTTTTTTATAATTGATATCAAATGAGCTGTCTGTCGATAGCTTTAAGATGAATCTTCGAAATATGCTTGTTTCAAATGACTTCCCAAAAATCATTGTCAAAAAAGTCCACATAAATCAGGGGTCGGGAATCTATGTTTCGCGAGCCTAATGTGGCTCTTTTGATGACGGCATCAGGCTCGCTTGATGTTTTCTAACACGATTGTTACGAATGAAACTTTTTCTCTAATTTTCCTACAAAGCCATCAGCAACACCACGCAGCACCAGAAGTCGAATTGACAGTAAGAAGCATGTTATTAAAGAGAAAATTCAGACATTTACCAATGTTTAAAATTGTTGATTTTGCTTAAAAATGCACACGTTAGTTAAGTAAGTTAGTTGCATTAAGTGTTGAAAAATATTATGTGGCTCTCACGGAAATACAATTAAAAATGTGTAGGTTTTATGGCTCCTTTAGCCAAAAAGGTTCCCGATCCCTGACATAAATTATACACTGTTTTTGGCTTGAATAAATCATTTCCGGCTGAACCATACGTCATTTTGTTTCACAGACGTTCCTTCATTTATATTATATATTACGCTTTCTTAGAGAAAAGAAATTTGTTGCAGCAGGTTACAGCAAAAAGAGATTCACTGAATAGAAAAACTATCCAAATAAAAACAAACTCAGCAAACCCGCCATTACTCTGTGTTTCCTTTAGTTGCAACTCAACCATGCTCCAGGAAATATGTAGCACACTGACGACGGCACTATTAAGAAAACAGAGAAGTGTTGTTTCAAAAAGATCTAATTAATGCACAAGTTGTTTGATTTAGAACGGTCAAAGCAAGATACTTCTCATGTGCTAACAACCATGAAAAGCGCTTGGGCGTTGTGAGTGGACAAGCATGCCCGACGCTGAAACATGATACAAGGCCTTGAAGAACAATCTTTTGTCGGTAGACCACTGCAGCAGAAAGGTGCCTAGAAAGTAGTCACCAACGTAAGGCTCTAGCGCGGTTGCAAGGGAAATGCCCGCATTTTGTTCAAGCGGGGGCAGGAGTCCCGTACGTCTAGGGCGGGTCCAGCCACTAACGTTAGGGGGGAGATTTCAGTAATATTTGGTAGTCAAGTCTCATAACGGCTTCGCTACTGTAAGAGCGATGAAGTACACTTCACAACACTGCTGTGACCAAACAGTGGACGGCAAAATGGCCTGATGTCGCGAATGCTGTTGTCCGAATTTTACAAAATCATGGTGAAAGGAGTTACTTTTGCAGGTTTTAGGGAGAGATCACCCCAATCACCTCGCCCTGGATCCGCCCCTGTGTAGACCTCTCTCTCTGACTCGAGTCTTGTGAGTTTCCCGCGCAACGCAAACTGAATCTGCAGTCTCGACACTCTCGAATCGGCGAATGCAGGATTCGGTTGCTGCAGTATGCCATGGCGAACGAAAGCGAGAGGCACAGAGCGACGCGGTATTTTATTCATTAATTTTTTGGGGATTGCCAAAAGCATTGCACACTTTGCAAACTAACACTGGTCTTATAAAAGGCAAGCAGCCAAACACTGTGTTTATTTTCTGAAAAGACGTTGCAGCGGGTCGGCTAATTGAGCTTTTGCAGCTGTTTCCGTTGGCCTAGATGTAACATCCCAGATCTGTGCCTAGCACCTAGCTCTTGCGATTTGTTTTCGTTTTAAATCAATAGCGTACCATCAGCAATCGTTTTACAGCTCATTAAAAGCGAAAGTGACATTTTGAAAGCGGAGAAACAAATAAAAAACCAGAAACAGCGCCCGAGCTTTCGTCCGCTGACCTTTCCTGAAGTAGCGCATATGGATATGCGAACGCGCTGCTCCTTTCAGCCAAGTCACTGACCGATGACGCATTCGACGTCGAACGCGACGTAGCAGGAAGGCGTCGAACTTCGCCGTCGTGTGTCTGCCACGCTGCTTGCCATAATCAGTGAGGAAAGAATTGTTTTCACCTAGACGCGACGGATCGCATTCTCTCCAATCTTACTGTCAAGCTGTGTGACAATTGAAAAGCTTAGCCTCGTTACAGTTTTGGCAATGTCAATAACGAAACGGAAACGTGTTCAAAATACAAACAAACAAATATTAGATATCGTTCATAGCTTGAAATTGCCACGGTCAAGTGGTTAAACTTAAAAATTAAAACATAAACTTTCAGTTCGGTTAAATATCGGAAAAAGATATTGAAATATCCAGCCTCTGGAAATAAAAATGTTTCTGGGCCGAGCAGAAAGTAAACTTTGCAGCGTTAGCATTTATTCGCTTAATGTCAGCCAAAGCATTACATGTTTCAGTGAATCTACTTTACACAAATTTTCAGTTTCACGCTTAACCCCTTCATTAGAAAACGTTTTGCAGCATTTTTTTCTTTGCGGCCAAATCTTCAACCAAACGTTCTGCAACTTAAGTCCTATGTGAACATATTACTTTGCGTTCAAACATGATGTTGTGGTGAATTACGTCTTCTCTTGCGAAATCAACAGTACTAAAGATGTGATTAAAAATTGTATTTATTCGTATCAAAATTGCATTGCCATGCACTATTTCATATGTCTTGATGCCAGTCTTCACTATAGATGGGGCATTACACCATTGCATACACAAACTAGATTGCCCTTTCACAGCTTCCTCTGCAGGTAGAAGAACACGTTCTAACAGTAGGTCTCTTGAAGCAAGGCCACCTGTTTTCTCGGTGGCCTTGTTTGAAGACACCTTTTTGTAAGCAACACGTTCGCTCACAGCGTTATTTCAGCAGAGCGCCCAACTTGTTTTGTCGATGGATATATCAGCAAGTTGCTGCTGAATCACTTTGCACACAACACAGTATCAGCCAACTGAAAGGTTTCAGCAAGAACAAAAAGAGTAATGAACTTACAACGAAAAATCAAGTAATAATCTTAAAGTTGAATGAATGCGAAAGTATTTCAAGGCATGTAACCAGCATAAAGTATTTGTGACAACCCGTTATCAGCCGGCTTTTCAGGCGGTAGTCTTGTCTACATACGGTGTACAGGTCGACTACCCTAACCAAAACAATAAGTTTCAAAATTCATTACTTCAGGAAGTTTGTTGCAGAATTCTAAACCTTTTCACACACTGTTTCTAAAACTTTGGAACTTGTAAGTCTAATGAGAGATTACTTTATAACCAAATGAGAATTTTTTATACAGCGAGAAGACTCCCAATATCTTAGTTGAGGGATTTGATGAACAATTCAATTTAACTTTCAAAACGCTGGACAGAGGTATTTGTATTTGTTTGTCAATTTATCGCACCATTTTCTTTGCGGAAAACTCTTTCTTCCAAAGCTTGAAAATAACAAAAACGCTTCTTGCACTACACCATTACCATGGTTGCGCCACTGGATGCTTTCCTTAAAAATAAAAATTATCTTAAATCATGTTTCAAGGTCAGACGAATGGTTGTTTTGACAGCCAGGACATGTGAAGTGCTTTGTAATAAATTTTAGTCGCATATTGAATTCTTATAGTCTCACAAAACCAAACGAAGCCAATTGATTTTGTAACATGTCCAAGTCTTTTGGGCTCAGTTTCCGTATGCCGCAAGGGTTCAGCGTACAACTTATGTACCGGGCGGGAAAAGTGAAAAGGAAATGGTGGCATCAGATGACGAAAAGATAAAAAGATTGCAACGCTTCAGTTTACCAGGTGTTGTACTAGGCTTGATCTCTTTAGGCAAGTTTGCTTCTCGGATATAGTATGGACTGAAAGGAAAAGTGTTCGGTAGGTTTTGTTTGACGAAAAGTACCTTTCAAAGTTAAGCGGAGGATGACAACTTCATTGTTTGCAAAAATTTTGAAAATGGTGCGGGCAGTTCTTTGTTTATTTTCAAGTGAAAGGAAGATCGTTACATTACGTAGAAAGATTAACTCATCATTTATGAAAAGTAGAACTACAACCAGCAAGCGACAAGGGGTCACATAAAACATCTTCATTAAACCAAACGTGGGAGAGCTGAGTTCATAATTGCAGCTGAAAGAGCGATTTTGACTTTACGATCATTTGCCTAAGAAGGTAAAGATTAAAAGGTTATTGCTGGAGATAACTAACTCGCTTCTTCCCTTCTTTTGGTAATTATGGCGTCTCATTTTCCATTATTCAGCCGCGCCTTTGACAGAAAGCGTGCACGAAGATACAAAAGACAAGCATTACCTAAACGACTGGAGTAGCTTCATTATTTGAAACGCAGACAAGAAAAGTGTATCGTTAGCTTTTGTTGGGTGCAATTACTGGATAGGCTGGTACAATAGGTCAAGACTTAACAAACTTCTGGAAAAATGCGGTTTTAAAACCATTATACATTAATTTTGAGTACGAAGCCGATGCCGACACACAGCTTGCGCTAAGAGACAAGTTTTACAAAGCTACTTCTGAAATTTGACTGTGTATGGCAGACCTGCCCGACCTTTTTTTCACTTTCACATGAGGAAATTTATTGCGGGCCACAAACGTTTTGTGACGTAACAATAAACTATTTTGACGTAAAAAGTCCCTTGATTTTGATAAGTTTTATGCGATAATACGAAGTGATAATGAATCCTATAGTTGCACGCAGTGTTACCAGCTTGTATGGATGCAAACCAATCTAAAAAACTGACATATTTTCGAAGCGTTCGTTATACAAGTTTTTGGGTGGTAGGCCCACAACAGAAACAACAGGTATAATTTTTTTACCGTCAAGCATTTCTACTAAAAACGTAAGTACGTCTGTGGTGGCTGGCAGTGTCAGGAAATGTGTGGAGTGTATGCAGATCTTCGCTCTGGCGTACCAGCAATAAATTTTAGCCTCTTAAAACATCAGCCACAAAGAATCAAACTGAACTTGTATTCCACCCATTAACATCTAGCGGAAAAGTTCCTTTCACATTAGTCGACCAGTCATTTGATATTTTTAGAGGGCATCTTATTTCGCCGAGTAAAGTAGCCTCAACTCTTATACCAGGAATTGAGATTTCTGAAACGGCGCACAGTTATTTATTATAACCAGCAGCAAGCTTTCTGCTAATTGTGAATGCATAATCTTTCTGAAAATTGAGCTGTAAATCTGTGGTACAGGTGAACCCATCACAGACTATTTTCAATCATGATGAAATTTTGCTGTATAGTTTTTAGAACTCTGGCGTTAAACCACAGACGAGCGACTGTTCCAAATGGTTGACAATCTGTAAAACCCAAACTCTGTTTGAACAAGTTTCAAGGATCGTTGAGCTTTCGAAAATCCGCGAAGGCGACACTAAAATATTTTCGCATCTTGTCAATCGAAAGTTGAGAAGATAATTTTCAACAAACCATCCCAAGAACGCGGGCCCGTGACTTCCACGCCAGGAAGAATAAAACTGGTGCAGGTGCACTACAGGCTCACCGTCTTACAAACTGTCACGTTAAGGAGACAAGAAGAAATTGTTCCCCATTTCATTTTGAGTTTCAGCACAACTAGTTGAATCTTAGTGTTATTAGGACCCAGTTAGGGTTTCAGCCATTCTCCAATAGCATTCTCTATTGTCGTTAACTTTGGCTTTTTGTTTTGACGATTTCTTTGCCAAGCGTTTGTAACATAAGTTGACCGCTTTCACTTTTCTGTAACAACTGGTGAAAATATAATGCGTTTAAAATACAAGAAAAGCACCCTGTTGGTCGAAATCTAGCATCACACAACTTTAGCAGTTTAAGCGTTTATCACACACTTATTTTCACTAGTTTTTTGAGTTCATGATGCTGTTTTCATATCCGCTAGTTTAACAAACACTAATTGAGTTCATGATGCAGAAAATATATTTCATTGAACAATACGAAGGATTTTTTTTAATTCTGAAAATTTAGCATCATTTTTTAATTGAGGCTTGCTTCGCGTCTTGTTAGAAGAAATGTCCGCTGTAAGACGGAGTAATACCAATAAAAACATTTTTCTGAAAACTCAAATCAAGAAAACATGAAGTAGATGTGATCAATCATCTANAACAACGGTTCCCAACCTGGGGTACATGTACCCCCAGGGGTACATTTGCCTATCTGAAGGGGTACATTTGAGGTTAGCAATAGAAGGAGAAAATATATTTATATATTATTTGTTTACAAACATGTGTACATATATCAGTGAATATTATTTTCAAAAATCATTAAATGCTTATTGTTAAATATATCTATGATTAGTCGTAAAATATTTTGTCGTAAGAAATTTTAGGGTCAATGCTAATCTGTCGAAGTGCTGAAGGGGGGCATGGTCTCAGAGAAAGGTTGGGAAAGCCTGATCTAGAATATCGCGCACGGAGCCAAACCAAAGAATTGAAAAAGAAACCTTTCTTTTAATCGAGTTGACACTTATGACAATTCTATAAACTTCTCTCCTAACGCGCGAAAAAATGCAACTGGCATGGGCGTTTTTTCCACGTGGGGGTCACTATGGGATTTTTCCAAAATTTTTCTACGGAGGGGAAAAAGTGGTGAAATTCGGTTTTTCCATTCGAAACAAAGAAAACAACATATTTTTGCTGAAACATTAGGAGTGATGAGCACCAACCAGCTATTGATGGTTTTGCGCAAATTATGCCCAAATTCCACCGTTGGACAAACCGGTCGCGCCAGATGAGCAGAAGCCATTGCAAATACAGGGCGTAGGCGCACTACGGAAAGGCGCTATTGCGGGTAAATTTGTGATGGTGAGGCCTTGCATTTGCGTCTACTGAATGAGCAGACATGCAGCAATCACTACACCTGACAAAGAGAGACGTGTATCGCGCTATAATTTTTCTTTTCCTAGAAAGACAGGGCGGACGATATTTTGGTCTCATCTGCCCAGTTCATAAAGTTCTGAATTTCAACCAAATTCTCCGAATAAAGAGATCCCAACTACGATGTTTCGACCACGTGACCACAATACCCCAAGAAAGATCGGGCGAGCCCTGCTGGCTACATCCACGGGAAAGCGGTCCAGAGGTCGACCAAAGACCTGGTGGCGTGATTACATTTCTGACCTGACTTGGTCCCGTCTTGGTGTGAAGCTAGCAGAATTACCTGAGGTAGCTGAAAATTGTGAGGTTTTGGAAATCTCCTAGGCAACCTGCTCCCATGATCCCCTGAGAAGAAAAGAGGGCGTGAAAAGTGAGTGGTTTACTAAATATCCAGTCATTAGTCCATTTGGTCATAAAATTCATGCGGTGTTGTAACCGAAAAAAATAAAAGCAAGGCATTGTAAGCTCAGCTATTTGTTATCTTAGATGCAGCATCACAGCATATGCTGCTGCGGCTGACATGAATCTCAGTGTTATTAGGACCCAGTTAGGGTTTCAGCCTTTCTCCAATAGCATTCTCTGTTAAATAGCTGCAAAGAAAGCAAGACTACAAAACGATTAAGTTTGCTCATTTATTACCTTAGTTCGCAACAAGCACGCGACAATAAAAGTGAAACTGTGGAAACGGTACTGTAAATGCTGACGTATTCGATTTGCTTAAGCCGGAGTCGCGCAGTGTCTCCGCTCTGTGCGACAAGCTTTCGAAGGTCGCATGTGCAGAAAGCGATGTGATTTATCAAAACCGGATGAAAGGTATGCGAGATAGAGCAATGCAAACACAGAAACGCTTGGCACACATTCAGCACTGTTGTATGGTCCGAATTAACGGCACAAACATGCGAACCGCTGCTGCGACACTACATCATTAAAGTGATACCGGTTCTGACTCCAGCACTTCCGAGGTAATGAATCAAGTTAGCTGCGCCTTCCGCACAAGATGGTAAATTTCTATCTGCTCACTCCTTACTTTGTTCTGCTAAGGTCCAATCGAGGCAGACTTTTTTGTTGGTGGCTCACGTAACAGACCACAATTCCAGGAACAAACTCCAGTTGAAAATTAACTATCCTGTGACACATCTTTACAAAATCCTTTCAATAGAAAATGCAAACGAAAAGACTGCGTATAAAAAACGTGCCCTCACTCCAAATTTTGCTGTTACCAACTTCAAAACGTAGCATTCGTTTTCAAACCTGATTTAGTTGTGTAAAACCGAACTTGCTCACTTTCGGATAAAGTGCTTGTGGAGACCGAAGCTTAAAATAATTACAGAAATGGTTGTGCTTGAAATATGACAGTAGTTTAACTTTCCTCGGCCTTTATAAATCTTCGAATATAGTTGAGCGAATATAGTTGAGAATATAGTTGAGACCTATAACATTGGAAGGTGGAGGTCACAATCTACACACTGCTATTTGAAGAAACGACATTAAAGAAACGACATTAAAGAAACGACATTAAAATAAGCGGTGCAAAGTCTGTTGTCAGAATTCATTTGGATCTTTTTTGATGAGTAGTTGACTGCACTTTGAAAAGTAGCTGAAAAGTTTGCCACTTTTGCAAACACAGAATATAAAACAGGAGTAAAAATTGAAGTGTTGTGTGGAACAACTTGTAAACCTCTGCTGAAATTCCGTAGTCATTACTACTTAAAAGTAGTGGAACACTGATGCGCCAAAAGAGCCCATGCGTTTTCACCAAAACGAAGCAAGGGTTTTCAAAACGGCATCTCTTGAATTGTTGATCTTATGTTTTTCTTCTGCATTTTGTAACGCTTACAGACGAAAAGAAGGATTTGAATTTTCAAATTGTTATGAAGAGCTCTCGTAAGCTTGCGAGTTGAATTACAAGTCAACATCGGACTTGTCAGTCCGATGAAATGGGCTTGAGATCAAACGACCAAGCGAGGTGTTAGTATGAGCAGAACATTCTAAAACAGATTATCCAAGGTCAACACTCTTTATAACAAACTTGTGAAACGCAAAACATGAATCCACATGATCAGCAATACGATTGACAATGCGTTTCGCAGATTATGCTTCCAGAATGAGGTGAGAATTGGATGGAGTATAAACCATGATGTTTAAACTGTTTGAAACGTTTTCTCAGTAGCTGCGTATGCGCGACCTTGCTTTAAAATCTGTCGCCAAAAAATTCACTCAAATCTGCAGTGTGTTAAACATCAGGTTAAGCAAGAAGCCGAGAACAACGCACATAACCAACGTATACAAACTTTTATTGAAAGCGTCGTGGTACCTATAGGCGCGAACATAGTTTTCAAAACATTCTTGCAATGTACCATACAAAATTAACTTATTTGATTTAACCGTGTTATACAAAAACATAAGTGCTGCTGCGACAGGTCTAGAAAATACGAGTAGCTTCAATGCATATCTCTTCTTGAAGAAGTGTGAGTTGTTGATAAGGGCACATCATTCCACATGCCGTCCAGCAAGCTCAATCGCTAAAGTAATGCCAATGTCTTACCGTTTCTACATCACAACACATTTATGGGTGAGCATAATGCGTGGATCAAATGCTGCTCTGATGCAAAGTACTGAATGCAACCAACTTTATCGTAAAATACTCATCATTAGGTATTCGCGTGAAGCAGCGTTTTGGTTCAAAAGTCACGCTCGGTAGCAATCGCCTGACGATAACGAACGCCCAAGATAAAGACAAAACTGAAAGTCAGAAGGGCCGTTAATGATTGCTGATCGGCTATCAGACTGGCACATTATATTGACACAGCTCTCAAGCACTTAGGTTATAGGGTTCCGATTTCATGTGCCATCCTTCAGTACACACGATGTTTGTCCCTCATCTGGGTTCACAGTGGCCCAACCAGATTACCAAACACGGCGAGCCAGCAACCTGTTTACCTGGGAAGTTATTTATAGGCTGTTGGCAGTTTACTAGTCACTATTTCAAAGCTCGGTTGCTCAGTCTCATATTAAAACCAGCGAAGAACAACTCAGCAGATATTATGCAAGTAGTGGAAAGAGAGCATCATTGAGTATTTGCTCCCTTAAACTGACCACAGCACTGAAAGCATCTTTTCAAATAGCATTAATCTCAGCACTGACGTATCTTGGATATCTATCCACAAACAGTTTAGTTGATCATAGCTTTTACTCATGATAACCTCTACAAGAGTTCTTAAGTGACAATCCCCGGCCAATCTGCTCTTCTGCTGCCTCATCGCGCGAGTGCGATTTTGAGGTAGACTGCCACACTGTCGCCAAGTCAGTTTGTTGTTTTCGTGCGGGATCAGTCGAAGGCAACACAAGTACCTGACACTACTTGTGATAACAACACACGATAAACAAGTGACTGGCTATGTTTTTTTCGAGCTGAGTCACGTCACTGCAATTTTTCAAAAAACAGCAGTTTTTAAAATAACTACAACAAAACTTGCAACTGCAATAGGCTTTTCTTGAGAATTAAAAGCTCTTGATTTGCTGCAACCTTTAGAGGAATCGAGCGACTGTACTTTGCTTTCATGACTTTGCGATGATTCAAACTTAGCACACATGTATTTTCAAGTCGCTAGTCTCCACAAACGCGACGCAGTGGAATCAATCAGCAAATTATTTTAATGGGGAATCGATTTCGCGTTACTCTACGCATCCCCGGTCCTAAATTATTATGTAAGTAAAAATGGCTGATGAGACCCAACCTTCTCCACTGGATCAAACTTCATGTTTTAAGCATTTATTTCACAACTGCAGTACGCGGTGGGTATATTACAGTAAAAATACGAAGCAGTGTAGACATTTTTGCATGGATGAGAAAATTACAGTAGTCACTGACATATTTTTTACAAGCGCCGCAATCTTTACCCAAAATGGATGTCAGAAGTTGTAAAAAGTTTGTGACATTTGCAGCACAGACCATGAGCAGAGATATCCCAAATAATACTTCCTCTCAACCTACATTTCAAAATCACTTTCTGTAAGACTCCCTGGAATAAAACGTTTGCACCAGCTATGTGCTTTAGAAAAAGTAGTAGTACTTTTAAAACAGTTACTTAACAAGTCTGAACACTCGTGAAAGCTTGAAATACTGTTACTTTTGGAACCCAGATGCATGCAACACATTAAATGATTTACCTTAACTCACGAATTTGCTTGATTGCTTCTAGCGGGTTTTGAAGTCCTTACAAATGGAAAGATCTTTACGATGAGATAGTCGCTGATATAGTATTGATCGATGCTTGGAAACCATAAAAAAGGTTACGATGGTTCAAGTTCGTAACAAGAGCGTGAATAAAAACTGCGAATTAGTCTTTCTAAGTTGATTTGTTTAACCTGAACTGTAACCACATCATGTGCAGCCTCAATATCTTCCTGTGAATATAATCCCACTAGTACGAGTTAGGTCGACAATAGCTTTGCGCCGTCAGCGCCTCAGCAGTTTCGGTTTCGCAGGCGTCTCGCGTGACTGGTCAAAGGTTAAGATCTTTCTAGGGTACAAAGGTGCGCTAACATTCTGGTGACCCTGCAGTACTAAATGGTCCGGTATGCATGCGCTTTCACGAAGTTCCATACTACCTGGATACGAAACTAGAAGCATTATTCACACGCCAGAGAAAAGACGGCCAGGGATGATTGGAGAATGGACGGCACGTTGAAATACCGCTCATCACTTCTTGATGACGAAACTTCGCTGGGCAATGTTTTACCTGTAGCCTGCTGTTTGAATGATCGTTTTGTAATACCGACATAGCACGACGTCTGGAGAAGGATGTAAATTTCACATAAGTTTCTTGGTAAATATGCTCACTTATGCCCAGCACGCCTCACACCTTTACTAGCACAGCATATTCAAACGATGTTCGTTGCTCTTCCTTCAAACTTCCTTCTGTCTACTTGCTCTAGCAACTACGTTCGCTTACTTCAGAACTTTGGAAGAGAATCAGTTTTGTGCAAAGCAAGAAACTAGGATAACGTCCAGGAATTAACTGGTACGTTCATCTTATTTTACTGAAGAATTTTACTGAAAACCCCGTATGATGTGGCGAAATGTGCTGCTGAAGACTGTTTGACGGAGCGCTTAAAACGTTTTGTAAATGTATCAGAAAGAATAGCAAGAATAACTGGAGTAACAACTTATGGACATAAAATGTACAATGCGTAATATCAATGTAACCGGTTTTGAAATGCAAGGCCTAATTCCCAAGACATTGCTACAATCTTGAGTGTGTTATAGTCAAAGTCTAAGTTTATACCTTACGTGTTTGCTGTTGTCTAACCGCTTGGGTAGCTTTGCCTTCGGCCAGTGCCGGATTAACAATAGTAGCAAATGTAGCAATTGCTGCGGGCCCCGCGCTTTTGCGGGCCCGCGGTCTTCTGTCATAAACCTTGTTTATAAGATTTTATTTTCAGTCTCAGAAGTCAGTATTTTGCTAAACTTTCCATAACTAGTAAGCGAAGGTTTTCGATTGAACGCTGTCTGTGTCCAGAAATTTTTGTTTGATTCTTTTTGTACTTTTATGTAACAAAAGGCATAAGACTGCGGTAAGGGGTGTTGCCATTTTAGCTGATTTTTTGGTAAATCCAGCAGAATTATCTCACTGTTAGCTGTAAAATTTTCAATCTAGCAGTTAGCCCATTTTCGAGCAGGATATTACCAACCGTTTGGCAGGTTTAGCAGGTAACAAATTCCTGACCAAAAACCTCTTTCAACCGTTTTTCAAGATGAAACTTTTCCACCTTCTTCATCAAAAATTATACTTCTCTTCTTTATGACGTTTTTAATTGTGTAACACCAGGGCATAGCACAACCAGCTGCCTGCAATTATTTGGAATTTTTATTATGATGCAACGAAGCTGCTTCACCTAGATAATTGCATCATAATCACAAGCAATCAGATGGCTTGGTGAAGCCTAAATGACCTGCTTGTGTGCTTAGTGAGGGCGTTTGGTTAAAGACAACATTGGCAGAATACGTTTTTATCCCACGGCATGATATTTCCAAGTGGTTCAGTCAGGGTTGCCAGATTGGCTTTTTTCAGAGGCAGTTGGCGTGAAAAAAACTGTTTGGCTTTTTTGGAGGCAGTTGGCACATACTATCAGACTGGTGTTTTGGCTTTTTAAATGTCTTGCTGAAAATTGTTATTAGGCTTTTTTACAGTGCTTGGTGTATTTTCTCAAAAGTTATCTGGAAACCCATAAAAGAATAAAGTTGTAGCATATCTGGCAACCGATAATGCCAAAGGTTCGAGTGGAAACACTAGAAAATGAGGAAGATGAAGATTTGAAATTGTTCCTGTAGAGTGTAGAGGCAATGCTACAACTTTATTCTTCTAAAATGTCCTACAACTAATAAAAAACTTTAAACTTCATGTTTGTTTAACAATTTGGCTTTTTTTCACCTGGTTTTGCTTTTTTTCAGACGTGGTTTGGCTTTTTTTCTCAAGAGATATCTGGCAACCCTGGGTTCAGTTACGCTTGTAAATAGTAATGTCTGGTAAAAAAACTTCCTGGTAAACCAAAGCTGCCAAACTTTCGACATATATGGTTGCAAGATTCAGAACTTAAAGGCTGGCTCAGTGCCTACTGCCTGTCCTGCTGATTCACGACAAGTCCTTTGCGAAGTTTGCAGTGATGCAATCACAGAGAAACATTGTGAGCTTGAAAGGCATAACTGGTAGCAAAAGCACTCAGATAAGACTAAAAAGTATTTTGCATGCTCCCTAATGCAAAACAAAATTTAAATGTTACAAAGACCAGACTTAGAAAGCCGTGGGGCTGAAGCTATGCTCAGATTGTTTATCGCTGAGCACTGTTTTACTGTACTAAAACATGCAACCATTTGAAAGAGTTCGTCAAGAAATGTGTGTCATACAAAAAAATCGATGTAAGCTTCAGTTACATTGCTCGAAACGTTGACTGAAAGCAAATTGTGGACCGAAAAGTGTGGTCGCCAAAACCGGCATTTTCAGCTCATTCTCATTGAGAGCGAGTGCAAGACGTAAAATTAATATATAGGATTCTTTTAAACATCTTAAAAATATAGGATTCTTTTAATCATCTTAAAAATAACATATTGTTTAACAATATTTCACTGCCTTTAGAAGATTTTAGCTGAAAATTTGTGACAAGGCTTTTAGCAGAATCTAGCAGTTCTTTGTGACACCATTTAGTAGATTGGTGTCACAACCATCTGGCAACACTGGCGGTCAGCACGATAGTGTCATGTCACGATGCAAACAGACGAGATCATGCAGAGAGTGAAGCTAGGAACACGGATGACTTGTCCACACACTTTGTGATTTAGCAGGTGTTGAGGTGTTTTTTAACGTGGGGCCCCGCGCTCTTGAAATGCTACAGGCCCCGCACTACCTCATCCGGCACTGCCTTCGGCTTGGGCTTAATTTTGGAAGTGATGTTGGTATTCGAACGACTCCCTTGTGTAGTAATTGTTTAGCTTTGTCTTCTAATTTGCTTCTCAAAGCACTGTTTTCTCAGCCAACGTTTTGCGCTTTGTTTTGTCATTAGATAATGTATCTGCTTCATAACTCTATTTACGTATTCACGGCATTTTGGCAAACGTAGCGCATTCAGGTGTTGCTGCAGAAAAACAGCTTGAGAGACGCTGCATTTCGGCGATGCAGCTAGGAAGAACTTTGCCTGCCCAGTTTAAAACCCTAAAGAGATTTCACTTCTGTTCAAACACGACCCTTCCAAAACTTGTTCAAACAGAATCCAATAGCTTCCCTTGCAACGCATGATTTTACGACCTCGAAAGTATCTCGCCATTTGCGCTGCGAAAAAGAACCTTGACTTTCGTGCAGGGCGGCGTGAGCTGTGGTCGCATGACATCAGTTGTTCAAACGAGGAATCAACATTGGAAATCGCACAGCTGTAAATCAGTGCACCGTTATGTCACTTTTATGACTTTGATATTATATGCGACAACGCCCCGAAATGACGACGCAAAGGTACATGAACTTCCAATCCCTGTCCGATTGGCTGGCGTCGATTGCCACATTAAATATTAAATTTCATATTAAAAAGGTGATTTACTTTGACCTTTGTTTTTTCCCTTCTTAACGCTACTTTGTTCAAGAAAGATAAACATGCACCCAAGTCACTATCGAATTTTTCAAATTTACATAAATCATGAAGCTGTTTGGATTTTTATAAACATAGGTGGAGATACGGAAATAATCTATTGTATTGCTTTACGCCGTATGTATGATTGGCCATAAGAGCATTGTTTCTCAGCTGAACCGAAGTACTGAAAAGATATTGAATTTACTCCTGGTACAAAATGAAAAAGTTACTCTGAATGTATTACAGTTTGTCCAATGTTAAACGCATCCGTGCCCCCTACAATAATGCCTATCGTATTTTGCATTGCACCCCTAAGAATGTAAGCGCTGTCCCTCACTAAGTTACCCATATACTGTAGTAACGACATTTGATGCCTTGATTAGAAACAACCTATTTTTATCCGCCAATTTCACCTGTCTGGTGCTTATTACAAACCTCCATTTTTCTGCCACTATCTTACGCTTACGTATGACGATGTCCGAATGTAATAGATGCTGTTGGTGCTTTGCGTTTCCTCCTCTTCAGTGTTGGCCGCGTGTACCAACCAGAACCTACCCTGCGATGCGTTATGCCAAAGTATTTTTGTACCTTTGTGTTCTTTTGAGCACCCGTGTGATATGGATCATGTACATTTAAAGTAAACTCGTTGAAAAAGTGCGTATGCAGCGTTTAGCCAATAGTGTAGGTCAACAGCCATGACGTAGGCAACAAGCGTTGTATGGAAGAGACCAGTCCATGATTTTCTAACCTGAACAAATTCAAGCTCAGTATCGATACAGTTAAGATTTGAAAGCGCTCTTGCAACCCGTTATGAGTTCTTTGCGCTTCTTCAACAATCGCTGGTGTCGAGGTGACGAAAAAGAATGTTATTCTACCGGCGCGAGCTCACCAATGGCCTTCTGACAAAACAAAACGAGCATTTCTCACACACTGGAATCGAAAGGACGGCCGAACATTTGCTGAAACGGCAAGTCATCGTTAATATTACCGAGCGCCTTGTTTGACAAAGGCGATGTCGGCTCAAAATACGCACCGCAGCTTATGTCTTTATGACGCGCGCACGTGTCTACCCATGGACGTTGCGCTGGGTTTGGCCTGCTGTCGAAAGCCAGGACTGTCTCTGAAAAAACTCGATGAGAGACAGGAACAGATGAGCCTTCCTGGCAATTTACGTTCCGTTTTGGTTTCGCTTTCATCGGAGCGTCCGTGACGGAAGAAGCGGAAAATTGTATCGATTGCTGCCTCGCGATAGTGGCCCCCAAATGTAGACACCTTTTATGGCAACGTGAGTTGCCGATAGATCGGGAGTTATAACCCACACAAGCAACCAACGCTCAGAAGCGACGACAGTTAATGTCACAACATTTTTTTAGCTATAACGACAACAACACATTTTGTTGCATTTTACGTTTATTCTGTAAATACAGGTGAGATGGGCAACATAAACAAAAGGCATCCCACTGCTACACGTTTAAACATTTAGCCACTGCGATGAAAACAAACTTCCTGAAAGTTTGTGTGGAATCTTAAGTGTAACATCTGACGAATTAAGTCTTCCAATCAGCTCAGCTTGGCTCGCTTGCAGCAAAATTCCTGAACAGAGTTTTCTTTGGCAGCAAGAAAATAGTGGTGGTCAAGCAGAGAAAGTTCAATGAAAACAAATCCGAAGTAGTTGCAAGCCAGCATCAATGACGTGCATTACAAATTGTCCCCAATCTGTGCCCAAAACGACGTTTTATAGCCTGTGCTTAAACTGCCATACACCAAGATTGTATTTCGTGGTAATGAAAACTTCCTACAATTATAAATTAACTTTTATCTCTGCGACGTTCTTCGAATGGTATAACCAAGAGATCCTTTTGAAACAAACTTTTTGTGATTACTTAATTTGAAAGTAAAGTTTCTTGCCAAGACACAAAAACTCTTACTTTTTTATTAGATTTTACGTTGAAGTTCGAAGTTTAAACACACATGTAACGTTGTAAATCAAGCAACGTGTTCCTTACTGGCCAAGCAACGGGTTTCATATTCATGGGGAATCAGGGTTGTGTCATAGAGCAAACTGTCTACTGTACACCTCACATTTTGTAGTATTTTGTAAACTCAAGAGCAAAATCAAACCACATTTTCTTTAAACACTAATATTTTCACCGGCTTGAAGTTTCAGGTCCAGCAGCGTGTAACGACTGCAAGACTAGATATTATCAAAATCAGATCTTCGCAAATTGCGATTACACGCCTTGTACTGTTTGCCTTCAAGCAAGCGAAGTTCAAAATCTGTTGAAGATACAAAGTTTATACATCCGGCAGCAGATGATACAGGGCGTTAAATCCGTGAGCAGAAAAAATATCTCAACAAGACCAATGTAGAACGAAAGGTTGCCTTATGAATTACACCTCGAATCAACCTTATTTAGGGCATTCGGGATAATGACGCTCGATTCAGTTTCGGCCGAAGAGCTTTGCAGGTCTAGTACGTACTTTTCTTAGAATTGCGAATGCCAAACGTGCAGGCATTTGTTATCAAGCATCAGCTACTTGGATTTTTGGTGAAAACCGACCTGAGACTTTCAGCAAAAATTTATTTTAAAAGACTTCTTTACGTCGATCCTTATTAAAGATAAGGTTTCAGTGCAATGCCTGCTCATACAAACCTTTTATCGTTTTTCTTGTCTGCCAGTAGCCTCAGTCAACCAAGTTTCAGATTTTTTTCCTGACTGTTAATTGCAGTATCTCTCACCGAATCAAGAAACTCAACCCAACCAACCTGAAACGTTGTAGCTACAGCGTTCTTAAGCTAATTCCGAGCAAGACAAACCGTAATCCTTGTAAAACAGCCAAGTTTTAAGTTGCATTCGGCATTTTGCCAATGCACCAACAGCTGTGCAAGAGCGAACTGATTTCCAACATTTGTCTTCTAGACAAGATTAACTTAACATTATCTCAGGCTTACGAACAAAAAGTAATTTTATTGACTCAATTTTGCTAACCATAGGTTAATATTGGAAAGGTTTTATAAAAACCGGCTGGCAAACAAGGATCACTTTTAATGAAAGAACAAAGAGTGTTCTGTCATTGCTTTTTCTACAGCCACAAGCATCAATCTCGTACCTACAGCACGGAAGTACCAGTGCATTTATGCATGAAATCAGAATGCCTGCTTGGTATTTGCATATGCGTCGAAGAGAAAGCAGTTGAAACTAATCCGTAATCTTTAGATACACAAAGAGAGCTGGTGTTATATTGTGTTTTAATCCTTGTTTTGAAAAGCAGGAAACAATCGTTTGCAGAATCTCATAAGGTTTTGACATTTTCTACAACTTGCCGCGTGTTGGCCACAGATGAAAGAAAATACCAGATTTTCTTGTATTCCTATTACAGTTGTGGGGCAATTCGACACAAATATTACGTAAGGGTTTTACTGTAGAAAGTATTCTTGTCAGACACAAAACACCTTCACAGCGAATCGCCCATATGGCACTTATTATAAAGTGCAAAACAATCAGCGGGTATGAAAATGAATGAATGAAAGTGCTTTTGTTGAAATTGTTGTTTTTTCTCTCTGGTTATGTTCAAATAACAGGTTATTCCTCTTTGCAGTAGATAGTTTCTTGGCCGAAAATTCTGCAATTTATATTTGTGGGTTTTTGGTTGTCGGGCTTAAGTGGCCGGACACCAAAATCTTTTCGTTACCGAAAAACCTTCGTGTTTCGAAATCAATTTCCATTTTTAAATGTCACTCTCTGGCTTAACGCCGCGGATAAATGGAACAAATGTGAGGATTGTGCGTGACAAGGTGGGAACGGTCAAGTGTAGTCTTTTACCAATTGCGACAGCATATTTTGAAAGCTATACCAAACACAACGCTGCACATGTCATCCCTTAAGAGATCGATGGACGTCCGTTAAAACCACTGCCATCGTTCCAAATCAAAATAGAAATTCAAGAGCGCGTTTTTACACAAACACAACTAACCGACAGCATACTCGCACCTTATTATTATGTCACTCAAGCGTGACCAGCACCGCCTCCGTGTTCAACGCTCTTTAACATTTCAACACCATTTGCTTTGCAACAACTGTTGCGATGTTGGTATCGTTTCAAGCCGTGGTGGGACTTACTGTTTTTAATACAGTAATTCATGCAGAGCATATCAGTGCACAGCTAGAATGTCTGGGTCACATATTCAGGGGGGTACAAATGCTGTCCTCAATGTCTAAGCCTTCCTCAAAAGTTTCGGCGGCCATCACAAGGCAAGCAGAACAGACAGTAAAGACAAAACTACTAAAAATATAGATGTTCCTCGTCTTTTTTTGCGAACATTTTTTTCATTTAACGGAGTAAAGGTCGTTTCTAAACCATCGAAAGGTTTTTAAAAGCTTCTAACAAGAGCTGTTTATCTCACTGTTCACTGTGTTTTCGGATTTGTTGTAAAGTACACCTTGGGACATAAATGTGCTGAAAAGCATAAACGCTTTGTTAAAATAACTCTCATACTGTTAGAAATTTCCGCGTTTATGTCAAAAAAAGGTTCTCGCGATATTAATGTGTTAATGTTAATAATTGTGATGATAAGGATGATTTTCAGGTTTTGCGTGCTGTAAGTCGCAAGATCCTGCAAAACCCTTTAACTGTGGAACGGAAAAGTAGCGATTGCCATGCCACGCGACAAGCAATGGCAATTAACGGTTTGTTCACATGCCCGCCTGATTCAAAACCCAGCACCGCTAAATGCATTTTCCGTTCGGCCGAAAAGCACGCGCAGGCCTCGAACGCTTTCAGCGGAAGCGGATAAAGGAAAGTTGGCAGCGCGCGGCCATTGACGACGCTGTGGGAAAAACAAGTGCGACCCGAGCCTCTAATTATTGCAAAATCACTCCGAAATCGGTTAAGTGCACGAACAATAGTTTTCAAACGACCGACGCTTCTTGTCGCAACCGGTAGTTGGAGTAAAGTTACAGGCCACCCTACCGGCTTTCGAGCCTTCACGCTTTCAGTTCGTCGAACAGCATTGTTGGCCCCCGAGAAATGAAAGGGCGGAAGCAGCGCTTTCGATTTTGATTGACATGCCGAGCGCGGGGACCAGAAAACGAGCGAGTCGCATTCGGGTTTTGTTTTCAGCGCGTGCTGTGTCTGTAGTTTGTTTGCGTGTGGTTTCAGGTGGTGGGTGGCCGGCCTGTGCCAAACCGACACAAGCGTCGATTCAGCTCATACAGCATGTTATGAGCTGTTGGCAAAGCCTAGTAAACTTCGAGGAAGCGAGAACATCATAATCAGTCGCGGACGTGCTTTGTATTGTTGAAAGACATTCCTTCCGCAGATTTATATCTTGCCCATTTATTGATCTGTCAACAACAGATGACTCTTACGTTAGTGCAAAATAAAGTTCTACAACCCACAATTTGGCGAACGTACTTGGAGACGAACGAATGCTGCGAATATGCAGTGTTTTAATTTGCTTGACAAGGAGTAAATTGCCCAAATATTCATGCTTCTTCAATGTATTTGTCCACCAAATTTACGAAAAAATTAAGAGTAGAATATGTGTCAAAACATGTCCGGACTATTTTTTTAATATTGCCAATGCTTCTGTTTTCCTTTTGCGGTTTTCTTATTCTTTTATTTGCTGCCTCAACTGATATTGCACAGATAGATGCATAGCAATATTAAGAACAAAGAAAGCATGTGACCGCACAGAACTTCATCAAAAACAATTAGCAGTTGGCGTCTAAAGGTTGAGTTCAACCGAAAGGTTTTAAACTGCACCAAAAGCATGAAGTAGTTTATTGTGCAGTGTGTCAACCACGTTCAAAGCTGTCCTCGCAAACACTGTGTCACAATTTCAACTCATAACATAACTAATACTATTTAAAGACAAAATAATGCAGTTAAGCATTTCGTAAACGATTTCTGCAAAAATAGTGTTTTGTCGATTTCACAAAGATATGCAAATCCAGCGAATTAATTAAAGTGACCTATGAATTGTGAGTAACTATAGCGAAACTAAATTCCGTTGAACATTAGAAACGGTGACGTGTTCGATGCCAAAAAAAGCATCAAAATGATGACATTTTCTTCTGCAATATTCAAACTTGTTTAACACCCTGTGGCTATGTCTGTCATAGAAAACTTTTTGCGTGTTCGTAAGTCATGAGCCGACAGTAAACAATCTGTGCACGGATTACTTGATGACGCAGAGAGTGCCAGTTTGATCACAAACGAGGAATGTGATATTTCTAAAGAGACATGTTAGTGACATTTACAGAACATGCTAATGAAAAAGTACATAGGAATCTTTTTGTCAAAGTTCATTTTTCGGAAGAACGAAGCCTTGTAACCTGCATCATGATTCGAATCTTGCATGAAACAAATATGGCGCGCAAGCAAGCAACACTAGAAAAAAGGAAAAAACACACATGAAAGCTGCGTACGTGTCTCACTCCTAAAGGTCATATTCTACCATCCCTTCATTTGACTTTTGAAAAAAATTAGGTTAGATTGCCTGCGGTATCGCTTTTATCTTTACCATGAGGGAAAGAGATCACGACTTGCTAAAAACAAGCATTTTGCAGTAAAATACTCAAAAAAAGTAAAATCAAAGAATGAAGAAGGCCCAATCTTTTTTCAATAATTACAGCTAGCCAAAGCTTAATAGACGTCGCAGCAATCATACTGTCACACGTTCATGGCTTTCCTGGAAACTGAGCCAATAACAAAGCAAACTGATTAGAAGAATATGTTCTCAAAAATTTTCTTCCTGGATATAATGCACGCTTCACGGTAGTGCGTACAGCTGTGAAGAAACTTTCTAAACTTGCAAATGAGCTTAAAGAAATGAAACAATCGGACTCATCACGTGCAACTACCTAGGCAATTTATAGTTTCGTAATTACACCAGCGTATGATTTGTACAAAACACGCAAAGATATTGACGCACTTTCAACTGCGCAGCCTGTCATTTGAGTTTTCATTTCCGCGATTCACATCAAAGCCGATCAAAACCGGATCGCTTTCGCCGTTCATGTATAGATGAAGTGAACAGGCAATCATCATACTTTGACGATTTTAATGATGTTTGTGGCATCAGTTCTTGAACTTTACAAGTTCATCGAAGTTACGAAATGCAATGCAATTGTTGCTGGCGTACAACGAGATCACCCTGCTATTAGAACATCAAACCTTTCAGTCAAGTTCTACTGGACTTCTTGGTCTGTGACGGTAAACCAATAATATACGCAAACTTCTGAAAGAGTGCAGTGGCGATTTCATTAACGTTGAACCGACAGTTCACCCGACTCTGTTTATTTCCCACAGGCCCTGTAATTGTGAAGATCCGCGCCAAGTTTCGCATTGAATGAAAGCGTAGGTTCGCTTTACCGGTAATCCTGGAAGCGTGAGACTTGCTTCCGCTATAAAGCGAAACAACGTGTCTATAGTTACGCACGAAAAAGCAGTGACACTTCTTGTGGCCAACGTTCGGGCTGCTGGAGAGTAGCAAGTCATTCTTTCATTTCTACAGCACAGGGCCAAGAGAAACGCACACAAGCGTTGTTGATTTCGTCAAACCGTGAACGGGTGATCTGCGGCAAACATGCATAAGAAAATGATGATTTTGAATTCCTTGAATGTCGCGATTTTTTTCTGGTTAAATCAGCTGCCAACAACCGGAAGTATTGCTTTTTGAGCGCTAAATTTCCAACGCGCATTGATTAACAGTTTGCTAAGCAAAGAAAGTGCTCAAACCACATGCTAAATCTGCCCATTGTGCTGCAATGCTGTTCAGCTTTATTCAATCATACCGCGGTGCTGGCAATGTTTGGAAATGAAACTACACTGACATGTTTACGGCGCCAAAGCACAGACTTCGAAACAGAAAATCCACTAACGTCACCTAGCGGCCAACATGCTCTACGCACGAGAAATCCTGGGAATACAATTACTGTTATGGACGTGTTTCACTGCAGAACAGAATAAGCTTTGGTCAGCCATGGTTTTGCTGAAAGTGAGAGCTCTTCAAAAACTTAATTCTTTTGTTGGTTCTTGTCTGACGCTCTTGTGTCACTGTGGTAGAGCAGGCGTGGCCGAAAACAGAAGCACTGAAATATGGGTCCTAAAGTAGCGATGCAGGCTTGAATCATGAAGCTGCGCGGGGTCGCCACGCTTGTAGGTGATCAGTCATCAAGAAGAAGATCAAAATCGTGTTGCTAAAACAACAAACTTCACTGTGCGGTGACAGGGCGAAACCGAACGCTCAAGAAAGCTTTTCGCGCCGTCTGATCATGATCACCTCAAACGTTTCGGTCATTGGAGTTTCGACCGTTTGGGACACCAACGGAAATGTTAACATTAACAAAAAAACGTGCCGGACGTAGGACGATTTCGAAAAATTTTTTGGGTTTTCTGCTGCCGTGAGAGAGGATGCGCAATTTTCTTTTTTACGGTTTTTGTTTGAAAATGTTTGGTAGAATGGATAGTTGCAACAACGGTCCAAGACCAAAAATTCTGAAGCAATTTTAAATCATCACGTTGTAAAACTCAAAAGCTGGCAGAGGTTTCTCATCAAAAATACTCAATTTTTCGTAAACGCCACTATTTGTCCTCTGTTCCAGAGAAATTCACTAAAATTTTGTTGGAAACGTCTGCGTCAGGGTGTTTACGGGTGGGCTGCGTTAAGACTTATATTGCTCGTATCTACCACAAGGGCTCCGATCTAGAGATACTTCTACCTTAATGAGGTGCGGACATCTTCTTAGGAGTGGAAGTTAAATAAAGCAGCCTGTAAAACATGCTTTGCTACATTTGAATCGAAGTGGGAGAATAGTCTTACACCAGGGGTGGCCACACTTTTACAATCGCGTCTCGCAATAAATTCAGAAATTTGGCAGGGGGTTGGATCTGGAGCAGAAGTTTGATTGGCTGTATAAAGTAATATAAATGAGATGTAAATAATGAAGTGGTGCTATTTAATATAATTTGGACGTATGAAAGGTTAGGAACAACTGTTTTAACATTCAGTTGCTTTGGTTTTCAACACGTTGACCAGGAGGTCTTTGTACATGTATCGTTTTAAAAACAGTCATTGGCTTGCTCCGTTCCGTAGACGTAAGCCATAACAAACTCAATCAACGAATGAGAGCAGAAAAAGCAAATAAAACATCCAAATCTCAAACAAATGTGATAAATTCCATAAAAAAGTTGGTCCATTGCTTGATACAACGGCATCACTTCGAGCAGCTTGTTGGTGCAGCTGAATTACGTTGTACTTCACCCTTTAAAACGTTTGTATTGTTTCCAGGTGTTCGTCCTCACATTGCAATTGCAGCCAAATCCTTTTTGGTTCCGCCATTCAAAAGCTTTATCGACTTACACCTTTTGCGAGACAGTTTAAACTTAAACCTAAACCAAGATATATTTACCTTGTACATGTGATTACATTGAAAACCAAACAATTCCAGGTAATATTGCGCAAGAGGAGCCAAGTGGATTCAAGCGTTTTGCTGATAACGCGATTTCCCTGCAGTGCTGCAAAAGTAGAGCATTGCGCTCAAGCTTAATGAATATTGCGATAGCTTTGGATACACTCCTGTTATTTATGGATATCAAAAGAGCTGATAGAGATGGACAATGGAACTTAGTAAATACGCTCATGTACAGTTTTTGTACAAGTTATGAAATTTGTGAAAGCAGCAGAAGTGTACCTATGTACCAGTAATGCAGTGACCGAGTGGTATGCGTGGGCTACACAGTGCCTTCGACGGTCACAAGTGGCCCGCAATAAAGAGCAGTAACTGCAACTGTTGTTACGCGAATGGAACTGAACGCGCACCACATCCCTGAAAAACGGCGTCTGCCAACCACATCACACCAGCGGCAGCCACGCATCACCAAGCCTGCAGACCACCCGCCGCTGCTCAGACGTTGATCGAAAACGGAAAAACGTGTCGCGGCTCATGCTTATTATTAAAGCGTATTAAGGATCGCAGCTAATCGGTGTCGCGGGTAGAGCCTATTTCCCTAGTTGGATTTTCAGTTCGTCGCTAATGTGTGCGCGACCGCGCCGAACAATAGTGATCGATACCTTTGCGCCATCGCAGTCGAAGGCGCTTTTTCACGCTAATGAAGCTAACCAGTTGCTGTATAAACAAAACCACGGGACCGGAGACGGGGTCAAGATATCAGGAAGAGATCGCAAAAGTAGGGTCGACATAACGCTTCTGTTTTCGGCACCGTATTTATTTACTGCATTAAAGAAACAAATCGGTTTTGATTTCATTAGGGTGTAAAAGATAAACTATAACGGTTTGTGAGAGCGTTTCGCATTCGCAATAAGCAAAAAATCTTTGACGACATGGGATTTGCGCAAAACTAATGAAAAGCAAAACTCGTGAGATTTGTGAAACTGTTTTCAACCATTTGAAAGATGAGAATGCTGAAGACTTTGCGTGGAGCTTTTCAAGTATAACTGTGCATCAGATCTTCCTCACAAAAAACCTTCTGCGAAAAACTTCTATAAAAAGCTTCATGACACCAGCAGTAGTTTTCAACAGTATTGATTCTATTTGAATAAGAGCTGACGATGCCTGGTACCAAGCGAAATATATATTCTGTAAGATCGTAGTGTTTGATTCTTAGCTGGGAAGGGATTCTTTTCGATAGCCAGTAGTTTTTAATAGAAGAGAAAAAATCTGCTTCTTTCAAATCAACCTAGAAGTTACTATAAATGCATTTTGATGAGGCATTACAAATATAATTGCATGTTGTACATCTTTCAAAGGGACGAGTCGTACATTTTAAATTCCTTGCTTTCATGGACTGCACCACCAAAAATGAAGCGCATTAACTATATGTCAGCACAAACACAACAGTGAAATTTTATTGCGTGCCTTTAGGCATGGTCACACAAAAAATGATCTTGCGGATAAAGCAATGAAAAAGATGGGCGACGGCAAACAAAGGAAACACGTTGAAGACGCAGTTGATGGCAAACAAAAAAAACGTTTTGTTGCAAAGCATCTTTTAACTCGAGTGGTGGAAGTGAGTAGAACAGAATCATTGATTTAGACATTATGTAAAGATCGTTTTGAAATTTTCTGTTTTCATTTAATTTCTCATGTTTTAACGCAGTGAAAGTAGCTATAGTTACAGTACTGTCTAGGTTGCGGTCTTAGACGCTACTCTTAAATCAAAGGGGATTTAAGCAGTGATGGGATTCGACCGGTTCGCAAGAACCTGTTCTTGGAATTTTTTTAATACCCAGAACCGGTTGATGGCATGGTTTGCCTCTGGAGACTGTGATAATGAGAGAACCTGTAGTTAGAGGAACTTGGAGTGGAGAGAACCTGTTTTTAAAAAATGTGAATCCCACCACCAGTAGAGGAAACAGGCTGATTTGGTGGGGGGGGATGCGATGTCGATTTGCACGAACCCAATGCTTCACAGGACCATAATGCGTAAATCAATCACTTCCACATACGTCCATTTTCCAGGAAACAAGTTTAAGCTTGGTTTAGAAGAAGTTTGAGTGATAAAACTGGTCAAACTTTAACACTGCACCGCAACGGTACCAACAAGCAAATGTGGCACGTAACAGCGATCTGACGTAGTCACTGGCGTCGGCGCAGGTACATCGAGGACTCGAGATAAACAGTTCACGTGACGACATAATACTTTTTCTCATTGTAGGTTACGTTTGTTACATCACAATTACCGGTGGCAGTAGCCAGTACAGTAGAACTCCGATTATCCGAACGCCTATTATCCGAAACGCTTATTATCCGAACACGACTTTAACAAAAGAAATTTGAACCTGACAAGAAGCATTAGAACGTCAATTGCGTTTAAGAGAAAAAATGCGTCCAAAAACCAATAAGCAATTGACGCGAGCACGGCGTGCTGTATTTACA
>JGI24158J21664_10000069_pt1 | contig 57221 bp, 35 predicted proteins | sample Ectturendosymbi3_FD_21664 | JGI IMG/M metagenome (IMG submission 21664) | reverse complement strand
CTTCAGCTGCATATGCTTTACTTATATTGCTCTCAACATCTGCTTCTTTATTATTTCTAATTTGGCCAGGCCTTGTTTCTTCCTCAACTTCCGGTATTGATTTACTGGTGCTATCACTGCTAACCTCGTGTATCTCGTTTGGTGAAATGGCGTCCGAAGGGATGTTTACGAACTTCAATATGGCGTCCTCATTCTTTCTCTTCCCTAGCCTTTCTCTTTTTTCTGAAAGAACATCCACTTTTCTCGCTAGATTCATTTGCAGCTTGAAATGCTTCACAGATAGTTGAAATAATCTAACAGAACGTTAGCTTAATTGCAAACCAAAAGCTTACTCTATTTCGTACACGCTACTCGCAAATACCAAGCATCTTCACAGAGCATCAAGTCATGTCGGTATATCACAGAGCTCCATCGTGACGTATGCGATTGAGACACAATACTAGCCATACGAAACAATCCAATTATTATTTCGAGACAAGCAACGTGAAGTAAGCGTATGGTGTACAAAATTCTCTAAAGTGCAGTAGTTATATGTTTTAAGTGGATGCGTTCAACAGAATTACGATGAAAAACAATTTGAATCAGGAAACAAAGATTATAGTAACCGCGAAAAACTTTGTACTCAAAATATTTTTGAATGTGCGGAATTGAAAGTGCGGAGTTTCTACAATGCACTGTTTCAGGCCAACTTCTGCCTCCCCCTCTGATTCTGCCACCCTTGGATAAATCCAGAATGTCCAAATGGCTGCTACGCCACTGCCGGGGCCTCGCGTTCATTTAATGCGGCCCTGGTACTACTCCGTTCGATGGCTCCTTGCACGATTGCAACTACCAAATAATGGTAATTCTTTACGTTTTTCTGATATTAACCGGAGGCGTTCGACGTAGATCATTGCAAGTTAGTAATTTAAGCCGTTGAGCTACTTCTATAACTTTTGCATATTCTGTTATCAATAGACTTAGATGGTAAAAGTGCGATAATACTTGTAATTCATCTGTTTTGTACTTTCACAGGTTCTTGTAGGGAGCAATTTAGGTTTTTCAGTCATTCATGCATGTAAATATCTTAGGCTAACAAACTGACAAACTTTTCCACACTAAGTTGGATGAGGTGATGTGAGACGATAATTTAAATGTTTGAAATAATTGGACATGCAAATATCCACAAAGCATTTGCTTATGCTTATATTTACAATGCATTCAGTTTTTGGAAATACAATTTCAGTGAATCAAGAATTGATTAGAGTGCGGGTATCCTGCAATTTTTCGAACAGAGCAGATGGAATGTTTGTTGAAACGTTTGCTGTTCAGTACGGATTACAGAACGTCCTGACCGTTCTTTATCGGCAAAGTTAGTGATGGTCCAACTTGTCAAATTGTCGTCGCTTTTGCTGATTACAAAGCGTAAAAATCTTGATCTCAACCGCACTGAAATCTGCTTCTAAGGTTTGTAGAAAAGTCTGTCGACATCTTCGAACAATGTTCCTCAGTCATATCTTGCAAACCACAACCGATAAACAAGTTTGTAGAAAACGAACAGAAACATTTCAGAGTCTTGCTTTAATCTTCACATTTAAATGAGTTTGACTACGCCTTTTCCGTTTCTTGACAACCAAGTTGCTATTATCGATAGAGATTTCACCTTTAGCACGGACGCGCAAGCATATCACAGAGATCGAATAAGGCAGAAAAGTAAGACAAGCGAACGCACCCACAGCTGCCGAGCTAATATTTGTTTAGGGTGATGCAGACGTTACCCACACCTTAACCGCACAAGCTTCGACCCCAAGAAGATAATTCGGTAGCAAAGTGCAAGACGATCTTACTGCACCCAAGATAACATTCCCTGTGTGAATGGGCATCCTCCTTGCAGCATTCTTTACTCTGTGCGCCAGGGAAGAAAACAGCGAGTAGCAAGTTATTGTTAGGTCTTGCCAGTACAAGAACGACCAGGTATAGTCTGCCAGCATCGAAGCGGACGTACTAGACAAGAAGGACTATCCCCAGGTGCAATCTGAAAACTATTGGAGATGTATAGCGCCATAAAAGCCCACCATTGTTAACCCCTACGCCGATCCGGTAGGCTCCGGCCGCAAAACCGTTGACCAGTCGAACATTAACCTAAAAGCAATTTTACTATGATACGTAACACTTTTATATAAGCAAGCTTGCAAGATATTGGGCTTTTCTGTCATCTGTGTATAAGAAGGGCTAAAGTTATGTTTAAGTAATGGTTTTCTCACTCGACGTGATAAGTCAAGAGAACGCCGATAAGGACCGTCACGACATAGAATATATTCCGAACATAGCTATCAGAGAAGACAACATAAGTTTCTTTTCCTAACAACTAACCTGTTGCAAAAATACAGGAGGTGCTTTTTGATAATAATTGAAGTTTAAAAAGGAAAAGTGCAACAAAATGATGGAGATATTATATGGTACTCAGGTTAGGTTAATTGCAGTTTCTTGACCACATTTTCGAAAATTTTAACCGAAACAAATGGCTCCCGCTGATCCTGGCTGAGTTGCATCTGCTTTACTTTAAATTTCGCGATTAGCCTGTGGTTTAGAAATGCGCAATCACAGACTGCTATGCTTGATTTTGGTTTTGACTCCAGAGCCTTTTAGCATAGCATCTGGCTTTTTGTTTGTTTACGGAGTACAACTCAGCGTTCGGTTTGGTGAGTCGCATGGCAGCAGTTCATTATCAAATCATTTTATCACGAAACGGTGGTTGACACAATATTATGACTGTTGTTATGGACCTGTAATCGGTTTTTGTTTCACTTGAAAACTTAAGCATTGCTGCGTGAAAGTTTTTTTGCTTTCACCTAAGTTTTGCAAAACAACGTTTGCGTTTATTTGTTTTTTTTAGGGTAGTTATTGACTGTGATTTGGCGGTGAACTACATTTTCCAGTCAGTGAGGGACTTCATGTTAGAGCTAGTTGGCCGCTGAGACCGGCCGTGGTGATCGCTTTATCTCCGCTCTTGGCTACATGTATTTTGATTTTGCTCACCAGTAACGAACGCGTGAAGCGTAAATGTTCTATTTGTTTTTCAGGGTTGTGATCTTGTATAACGATCTCGACGAAGAGAAACCGAAGCTTGTCGAGCACGAGCGAATATACGCTTACCCTGGATACGATGATGTCTACAATCACAATGACTTTGCATTGGTCAAAGTCAAGGTAAACTGCATATGAGCAGCATTTACAAAGATGCATGCCTTTTGGTAGTAGTATATATATGATTTCAACCACGGAAAATCCTTCGCGGGCCCTTTCTTTGCTATAGAACCATTGAAACCGGATTTCAGGGACAGCTTATTGTTGGCTTTTTGCGACGAAGGTAAAGATTTTTAACATGTCAATTTAGAGCGTGTTGCTTGCATCATAGTTGCCTAAACACAGTTTCTGAAAGCAACGCATGCTCAACGTTCACAATCCACACCCTACTTGGTCCTCTGCCAACTCCCACATATTAAGAATTGCAGTTCTCACTCCTCCGCAGAAGACAGGAAGGTACAACCTCACTGAGAAAAAATGAGGGAATGCTAGGCAAAAATTGTTTGAAACTTAAAACATTGTTTAACCATTCAGTTGCGTTCATCTGTGGTTACCAATGTTTTGTTAAGATGTTTCGAGGGACCGAAACGGTCTCCCAAATTTTTCCGACGGTCTCTCGAAATAGAGTAGAACCTCACTGCATAATCACCACCAAAATATACTTAAACCTCGCTTTATGACCAATGACCATCTCGGTATTCAGATGAAACAGTTGCGGTCTTTTAAAATGTCTTAACGTACACCAAGGTTAAAATAAAAAAAAACTCTGATGGTGACAGTGTTGTCTCTGCCAAACTCACCTTAAATTGCTGTCCGGGTTTTTATGCACTGCTCGGCCATTCACCCAACAACTGTTTCAGGAAGACCTACTTGTTTTATCCGCATCCGGAGTTATTTGTCTGCCTAATCGTGACGTCATTCCTCGCGAAGGACGAATATGCGTCATGCCTGGCTGGTCCGGTGGATATACAGGTAGAAATGTTTTGACACTTTTTGAAGCCTACTAGTCTTAATGCAAATTTTTTTCAAAACTTTTAACGATTCTGCAAAATGGGAGATGTTTCATGCTTTGGCAGTTGCCCGGAACACAAAAAATTGCTAAGCCCTGAAACGTCATCTTATGATGCAGAATCTGCAGCAAGTTTCAATTTGATATAACTCTAGCAGATCGTGTCATTTTTTGCTGCTTCATTATCAGCATCGCCAATGAGCCTTGTCGCTTTTCGTCCTTGTTGTTAAACACCTCATGATCAGCTGGGATGATTAAATTTTAAATGCTGAACATAACGAGATGATAACGAGACCAGACCATTCCGTGTCAAAACGTGATGTTTGAAATGAAACTCTGGCTTTAGTCGAGCGACGCTGCGATTTAACCATCGTGTGAGGAAGCAAGGAAATCGTGAGTTTCTTGTAAACGCTTGAAAAATCAAACTCCTTTCGAATAAAACTGGGAGTATAGTATCCAGCAGTCAAAAATGTTCACTTAGTTAACGAGTTTTTCTCNACAAGATATTCTCAAACAAAATCGTCTGGCAAAGTATGTTTTAAAACAGCAGTTCTCTTTTCGAGAAAGGAAATATGACTGCAAAGCATTAATCTTACCACCATGCGGCAGCTTGCATATTTTAATCAGCAACATTTAAAATGACGTTTAATTCGTTGCGGTAGTTTTTAACGAAATTTTTGTTCTAACGTTTTAAAGTCAAGTTGTTGAAGTTTATTAATGCAGCATTCTGAAATCCGCGGCTAACGTCAAATACTTATTACACATCTGACCTTCAATGTGTCGAATAATATAGCTGGCCATACACCAATACTACAATTAATGTGTCCCAGAAGCGCAGAAAAACGCGTCTTCGCCTTGTCAGTGAGTAAGTGAAGATATGGCAGCGTCACACGTAAAAGACGGGGGTATGAGTGGCGGACGCCTCTTTTCAGAGTTGCAGAATTTTCAAAAGTTGCAAACATTCTTTGTGAATTTTCAGAAGAAAAGTAAAACTCAGAAGAGACAGGGTGGCAACAGCTGAAAATTAAGCGTGGAAATCCAGAGGTTGCGTAGGCAAAACAGATGCTGACCTTTTGGGGACATAGAATGGTTAACAAAAATGGATGGTGTTTTTTTATCTTGCTTTATCTTCAGGATAAAGCAGAAATCATGTAATTACCGTGAAATGTCAGAATGTGCAAACCTATTTTTTTCATGAAAAACCTTAGTTTCAGCCATTGCTTAAAAACAAGAGTAGTGGCAAATTTTTTAGATCAAAAAATTTCAAAGTCTTCTTATTTCCTGCAAAATATTCTCTGAAAATGAAGCGATGAAAGAAAAAGGTCATTTTTTCCGAAACGGAACAAGCAATTCCATTGTTCACTTCCGCAACCCTCATTTTTACCCTGTTGCCTGCTACCAGGCTTAGTTTTCCGGCACAATCAAGCAACAAACCGAGACACCAGGAAAGGACCCCCAAAACCGGGACGTATGGTTACCGTAACAATGCCAACGTATGCTTCGAACATATTTGAAAAGTTGCTTCACAAGGATAATTTGATCAAGATGATTTTCCGGACACGTCCTGTGCAAAATCAGGATTGTTCAAGCAAAAGTAAATGGAAAGTCAGCATCACACCTAGAAAAGAATTTAAAATTCAATGTCTTTCGTGGCAACACACGCTGTGTTCTTTCTCATCAGACGCTACCATGTTGGAAGCCATGTGGGTGAAAATCGAACATCCTAACAAGTGCCAGTGGAGATACTGTGGTTTAAAATATGACGTCAACGCCAATCTTTGTGATGTGGAATTGCCTGATGTGAAGCTGCAACAAGAGTACAACGAAAAGTGCCACGTAAGTTGTCGCTGTGCATCTGCTCATTAAATTCCATATTTTTGTTCATTACTGCAGTTATTACTGCTTTGAAAGAAGAGGTGTAGTGGGGTACAGACAAGCAGAGTTACTTTGCTCAGATCTACCGGAATTGTTTTGTTGGTCCGAATATGTGTCTCGGAAGTCGTTGAATGAGGGTTTATTTCCTCTTCTGACGGAGTAAAAGTGTTTTCTTTTTATAAACTAGTTGGTACCTTGTTAAATGTTTGGTGTGGTAGTGGTCGGAATGCTGGTGTCAAACGTTTGAAATTCACCAAACATCTTGGCTTACAACTGTTGGCAATTAAAACTGTGGCTCAACAAACATCAGCGGTGACAGCGATAATTGCAGCAAGAAGCTGGTGCAGAAAGATCGGTAACTGTTGCTCGTAATCTTAATAAACATGAACTTTACCATCGCTTGCAGGCGCTGACACCAGCAGTATATCGTATAACTGCTTCATTTACAGTATAGTGCCCAAATTCAAAAGCACTTTTGGCAGGACACTACGTGCACGCTTCTTCAACTTAAGTTTGTGACGAATTATTTCAATTACGCCCGTTATCTCCTGATTATTTGCAAACGTCGGTCATATCCTTGGCTTTTCGTCCATTTTATTCATTGGAGCATTGTGGCATAACTTTGATTCATTTACATCCGTAAAATACTTTTGAAGTTCAAGGAGTTTTTAAATAATCGCTGTTGACTGGAGTTGTCGATTTACCAAAGCTACCCTATGTGGTTTCCAGATAAGTATCAGTACTTAAAAAACCTAGTAAGCCTTGTTGACCTAAGGTCCAAAACTTTTTCATAAATGTGGCATTGCTGGTGTAAGCTGCATAAACCAGCGTCAGGGAACGGCATTCAGGGAACGGTCCAAGCCCTGCCCAATCAACGTTTTGCGCGGCCCAGTTGGAGGTTTTCGATGTTGTGTATATACAGAACGACAACCTGTGCTTATTTCGAATCTTAAACTCTGGTGTTTTTGATGAAATAGTCATCAGCGCTACTTTTATCACGCGTGTACTGCTTACATACTAAATTTCTATGTGTCCACTGACACCTCGGTGCAAAACTGATTTCTACTCCTGTTGTTCCATTGGCACTAAAGTTGCCTATGACATCACAGTTCGGGAGGGATTAGAGATGGCAAGCACTCTTCACTGTAGGGTTTCGAACGCTGTCAGCAGCTTACGCCAAATTTTAGTTTTCTGAGAACAAGTTGGATAATGCAATCCTTGAGATAGTGACGTAATTTGAGGCCCAGTAAAGACATTTCGGTTGGACATAGCTGAACTTGTTACTCAATCTTCGCTTTTTGATTTTAAAGGGCTTGTCCGGGAGTCCTCTGATTTGCCAGGAGCATGGCCGCTGGGTGGCGTATGGCATTCTCAACTGGAGCGGTCCGAGGTGCGACGTCACAAAGGGTCATGGATTTTCTGCGATATCCACAAGGCTCGATTGGATTTGTTGTCACGTAAAATCCAGCGCCAAAGCGAAATTTTGCATTGATGTACCGTGTAGATTGACGGGAACTTTGCGAAAAGATTAAACGCAAATGCAAGACTTGGTTGGCAAGCACAGCGAGGAAGTTCCAGACAACGTCATTCACGACGAAGAATTAAAACTTTGTTATTCGCGCTTTCCACGTGGGGTGACTCTGTTACGTACGCACACCTCAAACACGTTTTCCCAACAAGTCCGCGCGAAAACCGCGCTGCGAATGTTCTTACTGAGACTAACCTAGCGTTTAAATAATCACCATAATTGCAGGCCCGTATAGTCAGGTTTTAAGATATAGGGGGTAAAACACATTTTAGGGGCGTAACATTTTGGTTTTTATTAGATCTTTAAAACAAATTTTTGTGGGCACAAAAAAATGTGAGGGGAACAAAAAAATTAAGGTTCACTGCACCCAAATGTCCCCCGTGGCTATGGGTCTGCCTTATTGACTACATTACGGTTTCAAAACTGATATTAGATTTCAGTTCGGCAAACGGATGGAATGTCCACCAGTGACTGTCAAATTTCGACAGCATCGGCTTCTCACTCAATGTTCCCTCCAAGGCAGGTCTCCAAATTAATCCGGCACACGAAGCCATTTCACCCGGCCCGCGAAAACGTTTTGCCAGTAATGAAAAAATAATATATTTACGAAACACTTGTTGATTTGGTAGAATGTAATATATCCCGAAACAATCACATTACGTAAGATGTCCAGCCCTCGGATTGTTGTGCGACAGCTTATGTGGCCCTCGGACAAAAAAGTTTGGAGACCCTGCTCTAAAGTGCGCAAACGCACCACCAGGCCATTTGTTTTCGCAGTGAAATCTCATTCTCGCGCGCTTGTAACGTTCCATATTTGATATCGTATATATACCGCATAGCCCGTTTGCCGCTTGAAACGCTTCGCTGGTTGTGCGTCTGCATGGTTGCGCAATTGCATGCTCACTGAAACAAGCATTTACTCAGTGTGAAATTTTCTTAGAGGGAAAACTGTTCTCACTTGCCTGAAATGACTTATTCTCAAGATACTGGCTCTCGAGTTAGGGGCATTCGCTCAAGGTCCATGGTTCGCTGCTGCGCACTGATGCGTTGCATGATGTGATTGCAATGAAACATGTGATTGCAATGAGCTCCGCAATGAAACATGAAAATGTTAAAAATGTTTGTTGAATTTGAAACACTGATACTGAAAACGAAAGGCATTAGTAAATTGGCCAGGGGAATAATTTGAACGGGGTGAAACACTCTGCAAAAGGCTGCAGATTGGGAATGGTCACTTTTATTCCGTAACAGTTTATTCGGAAGGTGTGGAGGATCGTGAGTCGTGTCGGCACGACAGGTTTGGATGTTTAACTGCAGAAGCAGCAAAAAGTATTTTATTCTCTTCTATCTCAAGTTCAAGATCTGAACGGTTGTGCGACTGATAATTTCGTGAGTTTATCGTTATTTTCTTGTAATATCCTGAGGGAGGAAACAGACTTTTAGGGGAGTATTGTTGGGTTTTAAATAATGGCAGTAAAACGCCACCCGAGAAAAGTTGGTTGTAACCTGTTCAGACACAAAACTACTTACCCCATATTTTCTTGCACCAATAACGATAATGCAGTCAAGTCAAATTTTTCGATTCACTCCTCCACGAGCTATTCGCGTCCGAGCCATGGGCGTCCGCAGAAATTTTTCCAGGGTGGGGCAACGTCCAAATTTTGCTGATCCTTTTCAGGTTGCTGACGATGCAATGCAAATGGACGTTCATAAAGCACTTCACCCTTTCTTCACCACAAAGAAAATTACCCATGATGCGGCAACAGTCACAAAAATGCGCTTCGTTGGCAGAAATAACCAGGTGTATTACGATAATTTACACTAGGGTGCACAACATTTTCACTATTGCCGGCCATGTTACGTTTATTTTTATGAATTACGGCCGCCACAGATTGCTTCCACAAGTGTGTTTAACTGTCTTTCTACTAAGCACGCTCATACACTAGACCAGGGGTCTCAAACACGCGGGCCACATGTGTTTCAAACGAATGTACAGTAGAGACAACTCTCGATACCTTTCGCAGCCCGCAGGAAATAGGAAGTAAAAGCTGTTTCTAGTAAGGGTCAGGTACAGCCATTGTTGTGTCAGCGTAACAATGCGGCCATAGGCGTAGCCAGGGGCCACCCCCCAATTTTAGCATATCTAGTCATTTTGCGCTTTGAGAAGCGGCGCCCCTAACAACAATACTGTTGCTCCCTGAAGACAAATATTTTGCCCGCGCAAAACAAACTTTTGGGCTGGCTACGCCACTGAATGCGGCCCTCGGCTTACTTAACAGGTCCTCATATGGCCGTCAGAGTAATTTGAGGTTGAGACCCCACAGTAGACAAAGAGTTTGCACCGCAGCCATAACTCAAATATTAGACTACATGCGCACGGCAACATAATTTTTTTAACGCCTGCGGTTGTGCACCCCTGTAGGGACGTCGGAGAAAGGGGGCATTGCCCCCCTTACCTTTCAAAAGGGGGTAGAGGTGCCTTTTCATAAGAGTATCATAGGTAATTTCATGGTTTATCAAGATCGACTTGAAACAAATTTATTGCAGCTATTCACGCACCCAGAAAATTCAGAATGGTTTTCTATAATAAATTTCTGCTATTATTTTTGAGGTCAACATTGCTGATGAACAGAAACAAACATCATTGACAACGATGTATTGTTTTTTATAAGTTTCCACTACCTTCAACTCTTTTACTGCGTCGCTATACCGCTTCTCCGGCGTCCCTGCACCACTGATTTGCACACAGGCTATTTACGGATTTTCACAGCAGGGTACATCTTTTCAAAGAAACATTGAAATAGTTTTTTAAAGAAAGCCCAAATTATGACGCTATTTTACATGGCAAAATTTGTCAGCATCACTTACAAACAATAGCTACAAACGTCTGGGATCTTGTCCGAAGTGATCAATCACCATTTCATATAAAACCTTGCTTGTCTACTGATTTTTTCACGGTGAACGCTTACCATACATCAACCGCACAAGCGTTCAATCTCACACTAACCAATGGCGTAACTGACGAGGGTCAAGGGGCGATCCGCCCCCTGGCAAGTTAAATGTAAAAACTGAGCCTCCTTTAGCTGAAATATTGATATTTGTTATTCTTTTCGTTTTCATTTGGTTGCTGCTTTTGTGCGTTTTTCGGCGTGTTTTCTTGTTTTTTAGCCACTTTGGACATCCACGACATCCAAAACTTTTTTCTGAGTGTTGGCTAGTGGCCCTCTACGGTGGCCAATCGGCCCCCTTCAGCTAAGTTTCACCCCCCTGGCTCAAACCTCTAGCTACGCCACTGACACTAACAACGGATTTTTCTAACTTGCGGAAGTATTGCTGCAGTTTCACTCATGCTTCTTTTCACCCAGTATAAAACTGTGTGGCTTTGCTATCAGCAGTCACTGTCTCACTGAATTACCTGCCATGATGTTTTGTCTGCGTTCAACAGTCACATGCAGCAAAACTCCTACTACGGTAACTTGAAGTCGAGCTTTGAGGATTTGTTGCCATATTATTGTTACGCAATAAAGGCCAATACTGGAACAAACCGCTCGGAAGTTTTGTAGCCTGCCTCTACAGGCCAAGGAGTGGAGTGAAATGCAAGCTCGCCACTGCATGACACCAGAACAGTGAACCTGGCTCTTGTGCAGTGTGAGTGTCATACCGGCAAACAAACTATCATTGCAAGAATTAAGTTAGTTTATTTGGATTAAAGCTGCTGACTTCAGGTTTTCCAGAAAATTTTGGTTCTTAGTCACAATTTCCAGGGGTGGGGAAATGCCCGTTTTGCCCCCCTTGCCGACGCCCGTGGTCCGAGCTATTCAATTTTTTCAGGGGGCGATTCGGCGTTGAGTCGCTTCAAGTCAATGAACTGTCAGTTGAAAATATTCAAAACGTTTTTGAAAAATGTTCAGTGATGCTTTTTCTACGTTCGATTCCACTATTTACTTATTAGTAAAGGTCATGAATGATTCCCCACTAGTATAAATAAGGTAGATTCGCACGTTGAAAATTGTCATTAGAATTGAGTTGTTGAAAATTAAGCAGATTCAGGTCACGTCAAGTTTTTCCAAAACTTGTGACTCCTGTCGAGTCAACAAATCATCTTTGAAAAATGTGACTCGAGTCAAGGCAAAGAACTTTATGGCCAAAGTCAAGCTGACTCAATGGCCCGTGCATGCTCTGCGCAGTAGCGCATGAGATCTAACGTCGGTTATGTTCTGAAACAAATTCAAAAAATATAACAAGAAAAACTTGTTTTTCTGAAACGAGTAGTTGGCAGATGTTTCTGCAAACGAAAGCATTTCGCACCTTTAAGATGATTGTGGATTGGGGAACCAACCTTGCTTTTCGTAATTTGAGCAGAGACCTGCGCCTTTCGCCTCCCAGGAAACCAAATTTGTGCAAAAAGGCTCTTGAATTTGCTTTGGGTACTGTCATCCAGTGTTGGTGTTCGGTATGATGAATAGACGGAAAACATCAGTCACTAAAACGATAGAAAGCGCCAGAAATAGGCGTGTAACACAGTTACAAAGCACCATGAAGATGTGTTTCCACACGGGCGTTGGTTCCACATATTGTTCCATTTGCTCGTTCAGTTTGAGCATTGAGAAGTTATTTCTGCCAATGAATTTTTGAATAAAATATTACTTTCTGTTGCGCTTTGATTAGGCCTACATAAACAGATAAAAGACAAACGTTTTCAATAATTTTGCTGTAGTTTCACATATTCATTGCTAAGTGTGATTAAAACATGACATTTTTGGATTTCTCTGTCAAATATTGTTCAACAACAATTTTTTTATGTATGAGATAAAATTTATTAGATTCAAATGTAGAAATTTTGCAGTGAAATTAAAAACCATTAAATTCGTATGCCTTTTTTTAACAACTAATGACTACTGTAGGTTGTAAGCTTTGACGACGTGTAACTTTTAAGTTTCAACGGTCTCCAGATTTCTCATAAGAGTAAGACAACCCTAACCTTTGCAGGTAAAGAATATACTGTTCAGCTTCAAATAGCAGCTGATGGTGATAAGTTTAGCGAATGTGTTACATCGTTTTAGTGGTATCAAAGCCATCGAAATTTCATGGTAAAACAAAAGTACCAACAGCAGGTCACCTGTTTGATAATCTGGAAAATTTTGTTTAATTTTGCTTTCACTAGTTGCAGACAAGCTTTCGGCAAACAGGGAGGCAAGCTTTCAAAAACTTTTTTTTCTAAAAACGTCAACCAAATGTGATGGCAGATGTGATGCCAAGCAAACGCCTCATAAAAGTCCGACTGGGCTGGGGTTCACACGTTGGCGTCGTTCAGAAAACGATAATGTTTCCTCACACGTTCCGGCATTCTTTCAAATCTTTCGCAGTCAGATCGTGATTGCTGACCTTCAACAAAAGCTCGCAGCAAACTTACCCGAAGTCCATGATCCGAGTTGACTCCGCTCAACTGGATAAACCACTTGTGTGAGGGAAACGGCAGATTAGTTGCAAACTGTCTGTCTTCACTATTGGTGTTGACATGTCCGTTGCTCGCTTACGACCGCTTTGAGTTTCTCCGTTTCGCTCTGCTTAGCGTCTGTTGAACCCCAACCAGCTTTGTTTCGTTTTTGCTTTTCACAACTTATCAAATTTTGTAATTTCAAGTTCGCTCGATCACCAAGCCTTTGAAGTATTAGCTGTACTCTCAACAACTTAAAACGTTTTTGAAATGAGCCGAGCACAAAGCTGTAGGCCGAGTACAGTTAGACGTAATGTTATTCATTCATACAGTGTAGAAGTTTTTTACGACTGATCGGGTCCAAGCAATGAAAGCTGTTCTCGCGAGTGCCGTTTTTTTAGCATCAGATGCATCTGCCATAAATTTATTCGCTGTTATTTTTAAAATAACACGCCATCGGTCAACAGCAGTGACTTAGACTGGAGTTGAGTTGCCCCGACCTATTTGCACCACGGACTGGTATAAATTAATGCAGGCATTATTTTCACGATAGGCCTTCAATGTGTAGCAAATAAATGCAGCAAAAATGAAGTAACGAATGTTGATAAATTGCTCAGTTTTCTTTCATAGATCACATGCAATCGGAGACCATTGTTAACACAAGTAGGCTACACACAAAAATACCTGAAACAGTGCAAGTGCAATGTAGATTATAAGCTCAACTGACCATGTGGCCATTCTTGTATTGAACAAACACAAAGGAATTTGAAATTTCATCTTGATGAGCACAATCCGCTAAAATCAAATCACGGAACATCTGATGCCAAACATTTATACTGACATCCAGATAATTTCATGGATTTTAAAAAGCAAGACATCTTTTATTCTGCTTTCAAGTAGTGAAGATCTTTAAAGAAACGCTCGTCATGCAACAGCGGCAACTCGAGATCAGCGCGGATGATTTTACCAACCCGCTATATCTGTTCAATTAGTCATGCTATATTTTTTAAGTTATATCAACTTTTCTTAAGTGAAAAGATGTTGAAATTGAATTGTCTAAGCGTCGCTTCATTTCTGATTGAAAATGGATTAAGAACAATCCGAAACGTTTTAAAATAAACCAGCATAGTTTTTGAAGGCGTTGATTGTTTTGATGAAGTTGATGAATCTGTCCTAATTTTGTACTTCAAAATTTTTGTTCGGAAAATTTTCGGGAAGCGTAGACAGCGTCACCATAATCAATCAATGTGGATTAATGGAACAAAACTGCGCACTCCGTAGAACTATTTCGAGTCTTTTTGAAACGTTTTCGACTTTAACCTCGACAAGGTGTATGTATGCCATAGCATCCTGTACGATACTCACTCACAAACGTGGTTCTAAGCCGATTTGCTGCAAGCAAGATCCAGGCAAGCTCACCACCAAAAGTTCGGAGGCAGTAGCCAGTGACTGCTCGTCAATGACAGGTGAGTCACGTGATAAACAGCAGACTGCAGGATGCTCCTGTGGAAATGACTGATTGGAAATGTTTTGGCTACGTTGCAACTTGATACCATCACTTGGTGCTCTGAGGAAAAATTGACCATGTTAAGGCTACGTGTGAACGTGAGAGTTTAGAGAGGGTGATTTGATTTCCCTTTCTTTCTTCGCGCTTTGTATCAAAGCAAGATCGCTTCAGAAGCAGTTCATTTTTCGCAATTCCAAAGCACTTGCAACACGAGAATCCTCATTGGTTTACAAAAGTTCCCTCTTCCCACCGAAGCTAAGTTTTGCGGTTGTCAGCGATTTGGATTCTTAGTATTTGGGCTCTGAATGACTGGAAACCCTTTTGACAATATATCGGAAAGTCTCCTCAACGTTTTTGATGTTGCTCTGAGTGATACAACAATGCCGGACGATTTTTTATCGATGACGGCTTACTCTAGTTCTAAAAAATAAAACCTCAGTTGCAACTTAAGAATTAAGATTTGGAAATGATTGTACTGAATAGTAATTACAGTAGGAGGCACTTTACAATAATACTGTACGTCGGGCAGGGACTGTGCAGGTCCTACGTTTGTGCTTGCGCTGACAAGCAAAATCCTTGGTAAGTGTCATTGCTGTTAGGACGTTTGCGAACAACCAGTAATACTCCGATTTTGCAGTGCTGAACCATTATCTTCAAATGCAAAACAAAAACTAAATCCTGCATCGTGCTTGTATGCGCTTTTTGTACGACTTGTGCCTTTTCAAATATTTACATTATATTTAGATCCAAATGTTGGTGGCAATGTTGCGGAGTCGCACTTAACCTGAAAGGAGGCGTAGGGCATTTGATAAATACCACATCTACAGCCAAAGTAGCTTGTACGTACAAAAATCTTATAGGTGGCTCAGACGCTGGTATATTGAAGTATGACGATGGCATGTTGAGCTATTCGTTGTTTTTATGTCTCATGAAAATGCATATATCAACGAACCTTCAACAACTCTGACTTGGTAAAAGTCGAAACATCTGTTTAGTAGCATTAGCAGCAGCTGTATTTAAATTCCTTTTAGGTTCTCATCATTTATCAAAGAGTCATAGGATCGAATCACATGAAAACCAAAATGCGCAGATATTAAAAACCAACAGGATTCGGACGCTGTTTTCTCATTTTTTTCTTGCTCGTTCGAGTAGTCATATCTTCATTGCATTCTTTTTTATTCTAGGCAAAAGTTTTTTTACGAATGCAAACAAAAAACGTTTCTTGCGTTTTCGGTGTAACGCGAAAAATCCCATATATCTAAGAATGATTTTGGGTCATACTTCTCTGATCAACGCTTCTTGACTGGGAAGAAATGCGATCATCTAACCAAGTGGAAACCTGTGGAGTTGTCAACAGCTGACCAGAACAACGGTTCAGGAGCTCACCGGCCCGGACTTGACAAAATTGAACTAACTGCGGATTTACAACAAAATGTATTTGGGAAAGGGAAAGGACCACAACAAAACGATACACTGTCAGCTTAAGCTCAATAGACAAGTCACCGGTTTACAAACTAACACGTTGTCGCTTTTATTGTTGTTTGTTTACCGTGGGCTTGTCACAAAAGCGGAGACACTTAATCTGAAAAGAGGCGGAGCGAACGTCGCCGAGACTTCATTCATCGCTTAATTGAAGCACGGGTAAGTTCGAGTGGTCGCATGTAGCGAATCTCCCGCTGCCTGATCCGAGGGGAATTTTTCCTTTGCTTTGAGTGGCGAGCCGTCGGTGATCTGCGGGTGGCACTTTCACGTTAAATTTTTCGTGATGTAATCCAGCCGTGATCACGTCATTTCGCACAAGTCAGGGGAAGTCCACCGCGAACAGCAGAATTGCTGTCGAACAGCAAAAAATTACACAGTCGTCTATTTGCGGAAAGCGACTTGGAAAGGCCTAGCCAATGATTTTTCGATAAATACACTCGCTACTTTAGCGTAATTTGATTTCAAATTTAAGTTCGGATAAAAAATAAACAGAAAAAGGTCAATGAAAAAGTTTTTGGATTATTCGCAACAATCGCAAGCACCGTGTTTCAAAATTGCGACAACGAAATCAGAGGGAACGGGTGTGACTTTTACTGTTAAACCATTTTAGAACGTTAAGATTGCACTGTAGTAACTAAGCAAGCAGTAACAGCTTTCCTGTTTAAACGCAGATGAAGTCCCCGCAATATCTCAATTTTGTTTCGAGCTGCTACGTATGTAGCCTTATTACCAAACAAATAGGGGGACTTTGACTACTGATCCATAGAAAACTGAAACGTTTATGGTTTTTTGTTTCCAGAGAGTCGTGCTGACGGTGGTACTATTTAGACTTCACCACTTGGACGAACCTCAACATCCAAGACCCAAGCGAGGAGATGTCTGAAGCACAGGTAGTTTCGCACTTACGGAATGAGCTTTGCCAGTGACCCGCGACCAAGCACTCATCGCGTTAATGCTTGAAATAGATAATGTTTCCTCGAGCGTGGATCTGAAAGCAAGAAGTTTATTTTATCAGTACTGGTTATCAGATTAGCAAACGCTTTAGTCGGTAGTGTTATGTGCTTGGCAGCGTATTCATCTTGATTGTTTGGCTGAGTTGTACAGCAGAAAAACTGCAACGAGTGAAGAAATGAATTTCACCATAAATCTGCCCCAAGTATTTGAAAAAATGTCTCAGTTTTTCAGAGATTTGAAACTACTAAACAACAATTAGTTAAAGACAGTGGTTTGAGACGACATTGTCATGTCATACATTGCAATTATAACTGATGTCATTTGCCTGTAAAGATTGCTTGTCGGCGGCCAGGTAGCCCACCTCAAACGAACAACATTTTTTCGATAAGTTGAAGTAAATTTTGTGATAATTGTTACTTAGCACTTCGTGCGTTTTTCGCAAGCTACAATTCCTCCATGACATGAATATAGTCGTTTTACGTCAACAGATCAGTCTTGCGTGACGAACGTGATGAGATAACTTGAATCAAACCGCAGGTTATTACAAAAGAACTCAACTGCTTAAATTTCACTGTGTCATAATTTTGCCCTACCTGACTTCGGAGTTGAAAGTCATGCAACATAACAACAACATAAGTTTCGTTTTGTTGAGTTATATGTGGGTTGTGGCATGGAAAACCATTACTTCAGCTGCTTGCTTTTGAAAAACTAAGTGATAACCATTTGTTGCGTTTATATGTATTACTTTTGTATATTTTTATGATAGACTTCGTTCAAGTGGGCATATCCTATAAAAGTTTATCACATTGTAACAGTCGACAAATTTTACACTCTGGTTGCTATTACCAGCTTACTAAACGTTTTCAAAGCAAGCTCAAACACTGTTAGCGGAGTCGGGTCATTTCAGATTCAACCTTTTTACAAGTGTAAGTGTTTACAGGTAGGCTTACATTTGTCGTAGCCTGTCAATCTGGTGATGCTTACTAAAAATTTCATTCGTGAAACTGTTATGAAACAAAGGCACAGTAAACACGTTTCGTAGAACATACTGAAACTAACCAAGGGGCAAAATAGCGCAGAGGAAAAGGTTTAAAAAGTGGAAATCTCAAGTTTACATTAAAAAAATTTTGGTTTTGAAAAGTGCGATTCAGGGCAGTATCAACTTCATTAATGACGTTATAAAAAGTGTGTACTAACAGAATCGAAATTTGTCCAAGAACTTTTAAAAGCGTAAGCCTTGTGAGTGCCTAATAATCCTGCTACTTAAAGCTCACCTTGTTGTTATTGTAGACAAAACATGCTTGTTTGAGTTTTCTCTCCATTTCCTGCTTATACTAGAAAAGCGTTTTTCTTTTCTTTGTCCCATCATCTTTTCCTAAACGACACTTTGTTTACCTGCGATGTGTTCCTGTGCATTTCAAGAAATTCCAGCAAGGGAGCAATTGTTTAAATAAATGGTTGCTTGGCTTATTCTACATAACATGCATTAGGAAACAAACTAAATATACAGCAACAGAAATAAAACGAAGCAAATAAATTCAGCAAAATAAAAAACAACCTGTGTAAGCTATGATTCATTTTTTGTACAACTTATGCCTTTTCAGGATTGATTATAATAGCTGTCAGATTTCGTCGTGTTGTGCTTGTTTGTAACATGGAAGGGCCAGAGAACCGTGATAGCTTCAGGTATTCACTTAATGTCGCAGTTTATTGTGCCGGACGCAAAATGTTCCACCCCGATATTGTATCAAACTCATCGATCCGAATCACAGCAAAACCCTTATGAATGCTGGCATTTTGATGAACAGTCAACGGATCATTAAACCCTGTTCACGCAACGCGCAAGCATCAAACCCGCGGTTTGCTCTTTTTGAAACATTTGGAGGTTTTCCCGAAAGCACTGGCATCGTTCATTGCCAGGCGAGAGCGGATATATCAATTACTTCATAACGGAACCTGGCAAGGTAAACAAGACTTTGTACAAAGGAGCGGTAGCTACAGCCGGGACCACCCGAGTGTCAATCGTTTCACTGTATCTCAAGCAACGATTCTTTTTCCTGTATCTCTTGAGAATCGATTGTTTCCAAAAGTCTTCGCGGCAAACAGCGTGCAGTCAAAGCACAGGAAAAACTTATAAACACAACTGTTGAATCCTTTTTACGCTGTGAGTTTAGAAACCCAAAAATCAAAGTCCGCAGCGCTCTCCCTCCAGCTTTATCTACTTGGTTACCGAGGGTGATCGATGCAGTATAACTTTCTAATAGTTAAAAGATTTTGGAGTTGCTTACCTACAAGTTCTCCTTGATATGACCAACAAACACAAATAAGATGACCTGATATAAACTGTGTGATACTTTTATTTCATATAGCCCAATATAAGCGATGTTGTGCTGAGTTAGACCTGGGTTTGTTATTGTAAATAGACCGAAGTCTATCTGACAGCGCTTATGTTATAACGTCGTAGTTGGGTTGCGACCAAGTTCATCATAAGCCAATTATGTCTGCCGTTAAAACTTGAGAAAGGCTAGTCTCTATGAGTTACGTGATGCCCAGTCTTTAGCAACGTTTGTCAGGGGATCTCGGTTCGTACGCGTTGAACAGGTTGGTGGTTACAACGCAGTTGCAACCTTTTATCTGATTACCCTCGTAAACCTCTTCAATTAAGGAGCAAATCGGAAGAGAGCACCTTTCTTTTCGGTTGTCCGGAATCCCTCAAATTCAATTACTTCACTGTGTTAAGCTTTGTTTTGAACGTGCACTCACAAAACCGTCAGTAAGGCTTCATTCAGAAAGATACGGTTTTGACTGCTTTCTTGTTTTCCGTGACGGCCCGTTTTTTTCAACGTTTTCTTTTAGCAACCAGCCTATGACACGTGTTGCAAATGAAGCAGAGCAACACATAAGCTGGACGTCGAACGCACGTGCGATGTTTTTATTTGTGATGCAATGTACTGTCATGTGACACTCTTCTATTTAGAAGATCATTGAATCTACAGAAAATGGTTTGGGCTGCTACCTGCTGGTACAAGAATATTTAAGTTGGGTCTGCTTTATAGAAAAGGTCAGCATCACTATGTTTAACGCCTATTTGTAGAGCTATTTAACCATGATTTTTAAACTAGTTAACATTTTTTACTGTGTTAATTGGCACTACTGTGCTTTTCGGAACTTGACATCTTGTTCAAATCGAATGGTTTCAAAAAACACGAAAATGCACAAGTTTTTTGAAACAAGAAACGACCAACGAGGGCCAATTGCAACAATAAAAAATGGACAGTGGAAAAGGTCCACTACTTCAGTGTTGCGACAACCTGGCCCCAAGGCTCGAAAACCGCAGTTAAACATTTCAAAGTGCGGAAGGTTGCTACGGGTTCGAGCAAAGCCCGAATGGTAGGACAGACCGCGACTTCCATCAAACTCCGAATGTTGGCAAGTACGACAACCTAGGCAGTGGACACCTGCGTTAAGCGCGTTTCCACTTTTTGGCGTGACGGGACGCGGATGAGGGCCAACTACGTCAACTACGAAGCTAAGCGAGTTTCACCACGGTTCAATTCGAATTAATACATTTGTGTTCTCCGACTGTTCCAGCTTGCGTGTGTGTATCACACTCCCACATGTACGATCCCGTGCACCTGCAAAAGCCTTCGCTTTATTTATTTGTGTTCCAGTAGCCGAAGTTCGCCTTACGCCACCGTTCTGGACATTACTGTTTCAATTATCGTCACGCTTCGCCGCTTGTAGCGCCTGGCGAAAGTTTTCAAACGAACCGCGATCGCCATTTTTTCTAAAGCCGTGGGAATCAATATTCTCAAATCATCAGTATTTTCATAACATCGACGCTGTGTCTAAGAACAACGGGCCGGAAAAGCTGGCATTGGTGAATGGACTGCATCGCTGAAGAAATTAGTATAAAATGGAAGAACCGACCTGCAGCTTTTGCTTAACGGTGTTGGCTAAGCAGGTCTTGTTGGGGCAGACAAGCTACGTGCATGTGATTCGTCAAAAAAATTTATGAACAGCCGTAGTGCTGTCAACGCTTTTACGGTACTTGTATGATTCAAGAAAACAAAATTGCTTACTGGAGGTGTGTTGCATTGTCGAAAATGGTCTTGCCGAACAAGATATAGCCCGTTAATGAAATAGCTTCGTTTGAATGTCACATAAAAATATGCTCTAAAAAGATACTCAAACAAAGGTAAACTTTCCAGCAAAAGAAGACCTTCAGCACATTTAGACAATTGTACAATCAAAGCAAACAAGCGACAGAGGTTTGGAAACACGCATTTAATTTTTCTTTAATTCAAACATATTTTAACATCCATGTGTGGGTGCTCGAACATATTATACTGTTGTACCGCAAGAGAGCTCGAGCTATCAAGACCATGGTTAAAAACATGAAGAAAGGATTTTCTTTATTGGAAAACTGACTGTGGAATTAGGCGCAACTTCAAAATAGTGTCAGTCTTCAGTATCATTTTTCCAAAAAGCAAGCTTGTTTTAGATAATGGCAACATCAACTAATTTTGTCAAAAAAGTTTGGGCCGACGGCAGGGAAATTATCCTCACTTGCAAGAATGCATACTTCTGGCATTACAAACCGCCGTCATAAAAACAAGAAACAGGGACCAAGCCAAGATTTTCGAATCTCGAACATAGTTTTTTTGACCCCACCTAATGACCTGTGCCGAGATGTAAGCTTCTTTACGAACAGCCGCAACTGTTTTTTTCGCTTTGCGGCGGGCTCGACTTCACCCGATCGAACTCCGGCAGACGCTCTTCGTTGATACACGATCCTCTATCTGAGGCGGTAGCGGTTGTCTAGTTGCTCAGAGCATCAAGACGAAAGTTGTTACATGAGCGACTTCTCGTCTCAAGTGTAGTCAAACAAAACAATAGTTTTTTTGGTAGTGTTGACGTTTATGCAACGGCCACTATATATAATCTGTGAAATTGTACAGGCGCAGTAAACGAGAAGCTATTGCCTTCGAACTGAACCTAGCTTTTACAAACTGAAATCAAGAAACCTAGTTGCAAAGCTCTTAAATTCGTTTAGTCAGGAATACGTATTTCTTATCATAACGTTTGGTGCACGTCTTTAACAGCGGCTGCAACAGTGATTCTGCCCCAAAGCGTCACCCACACTGCAGTAAATTCTCACTGAAGTTTGCCAAACAGAAGTGAACAGAAGCGTCCAGGTGGAGAAAGACTTAGCCGATCAGGTGCACGATGTTTACGAGCTTTTCAGAAAGGCATCCGCCCTAGATTGTTTGTCACTTTAGATCAGCGGCAACTGGTCAGTCGGGAGCATAGGACTGCCGATGACAAACAGGCTTAATGATGATCTCAGCTGGTAAGACTATTGTGTTTGTGCCAGGGAAGTGCGCATGCTCGACAAGGTATACTACTCAGCAACGGCGGCGATCGTGGCTATGATAGATTTCGGGGGCGCATGTCACGTTTAGTGAGAAGCTGTCCTGGAATTTGCGCCGGTACTTTGGTGTTGCAGTAAATGTTCGGTCTGTGCGCCGGCATTCTTCGCTCACCGACACCAGGAATGATCGACAAAGGCGTTTTTGCTCGATCGCTCGCGCGTAATCAGCTGAAACAAGAAAATGATTTCTTGGTGTTTAAGCCGGGCAGCGATGATTCGCCTAAGTTTGGCTTGACCGAAAAATTTTGACAAAATTACGCTTCCTCGTGTAAGGGGAAGTCAGCTGTGAGTATGAATCTCTTTAGCTCTTCTGCTTATCTTGAATCAGTTGAATGTGGGTGAAAATGTCACAGACATTTCTGTGTGGCAATGCTAGGGTGTAGTATAGCCTGCTCAAGAAACAGACATTCTCTTACAAAAAATGTTTTTATTTTCAGAAAATTAGAATGAAACGGAAAATCCTTGAGAAAAACTGATGCGAAAGCTGTAGCAAGTTTGTCAAGAAGGTGGTGTTTTCTCTTCTGCCGCCGAAAAAGACTTCACTCAAGGTTTCCGTGCACCTTCACGCAAAATTAACCGTTTGCTCCGTTTCAAAAGTCCCCCGAAATCGGTCAAAAAAGCGATGTACGGGCCTCAGTCTCTGGTTCACTCGCCCATGATGACGTACCCCCCGCCGTTGTACCACCGTCCCACCGGATTCGCTCTCTCGACTTCGGCCGGTACCAACCCTTCCACATGCCCGCAGAACTACTACAGTCATCACGTTGGAAATCATGCTGCTGCCGTCGCTGTAGCAATGTATGGCACTTACGACAGTTCCCTGCACAACTATGTACCGTCAGACCCCTGCAAACAAGCCCTAATGATGGCTTCACAAGCAGCTGGATTTGCCGGAGTCGGAACTGAGTACAACGCCAATTTCGGTGAGCGTCTTCAGAGAAAGTTTCGGTCAAGTCTGCTCTGTTAAATCCAAGCATGTGTAGATAAGCTAAAGGCACTTATCTACATCCTTATTTTTAATCAATCCTGGCTAATCCAAAGTCGTTCTTGCCCTTTGAAAGTATAACTATGTTGATAATGAGTTGTTACATAACCACGCAAAAACCTGCAACTCTGCTGCTAATTGAGACGCAGGATTTTGTTTGTTAATTAACGTTTTCTGTTATTTAATCGTTGCCCTTGAACAATTGTAGCTTAAGTGCTTCTAACTGAAAAAATGTTTGCTTCATGAAAACAAGCCATCGTTGTTTACATACGTGTAACCTACGCGTTGATAGAGGCAAAAAACTTTACTCAGATTGGATAAATTGAATAACAGAACAATTTACCGAGATTTATAACACAACTACGCTTCGTTTGCTGAAAAGCGATGAAATATAGCAATCTTTAAACCGACTAGGGCACGTGAAGCCGAACGTGTATTGGGAAATTTTGGTACAGCTGTTTAACACTCAAATGGTTCGGAGGGCCACAGCTAACCAATACTACAGGGCAGGAAAGTTGTTTAGTTGCTGCCCTGTATTATTGGTTAGTTGTGATTCTATTTGAATAAGATTCTATTTGAATAAGAGCTGATGATGCCTACATCGTAGGCGAAATATATACTCTGTAAGATCTTAAAGTGTCTGATCCTTTGCTGAGAAAGGATTTCTTGAACGTAACTGGAGGATAAGTTGAACTAAAAACTTTTTTCAAATTATTTCGAAAAGATCTGCTGGCCTTACTTTTGATTTTTCTGCTAGGGAACAGCATAAAAAAAAGATAAAACAAGCGTGACTTTTATACAAATCTCTAGTTTACTTGTCTTTGTTTAAGTTTGGCTGCACTTCACGAAGACTTTAATGTATCCGGAAGAAATCTTTCGTTTCTCGGGTTTGGGTACGTTATAGCCTCTTAAAGTGAAATACGAGCTAAACTAATTTTTTTAGTTTGCCTACAACTTTATATTCGAAAAAAATTGCAGTTTAAGTTTTAGTTTATTTTAAATAACCAATGTCTTGTTGATTATCAGTGCGCGCCCCTAAAACAGCATTCTCAAAATGGTGGATTTGACGTGACCAAAGTCGCTGCAGCATAACTCCTTTCCCGGGTGGGTGATCAATGCAGCACATTTTTGTTTCCTGCCTAGCTTTTGCTTTAGATGCCGCACATAAGGCGAGAAGTCAGGCAAAGGCAGCCAAGTTTTCTGGGTCCACCTCGGTGCAAATGTACTTTCAGTTATTTCGTCAACGATTTTCAAGACATGTCTTCACTGTCTCCTACAGTTTCGTACTAACTTTTCTTGATAACGTACAGTAAACTAAAGTTTATTCAAGGAAACAGAGTGACACCCTATTTAACCACAATTTTTTTAATCTAAGCTGAAATTGGAGGTAGCATCGTTCACGAACAACTTTCTGAGCGCAAGGCACTAATTTAGAAGCGTTTTTTTCTAAAGACAAATCACTTTGTTCGAGATCGGACGTTTTGGAAGCCATAAAACTGTAGCGTTTGACGCATCACTGGCGTAGTATCTGCTGTGTAACAGTAAACTCCAGCCCTGTCAACGACTTTGCAAGTGCGTTTGACCAGCAAAGTGCAAGTGGTTCTTCGTAGTGATGACCTTGCGCTGCCGATTAAGGTTGTGTTCATATTTAAAGTTACATAGTGTTTTGTCTCAGTTGCTGTATTCGCAAGCAATGCCCGCAGAGCAGATGGTTTCTTGCAATGTTTTCGACACGGTGTTGGCACTCGCTTCTTGCCGCCGAGCTTTGGCAACACCTGGAGTCTTCTTTGTTGTCTTTCGCTTCATTTGCCGCAACAACGCATTCCGCTTCATCTAAAGTAGCATCACAACTGATTTTTACATTATTCATGTTTGAAGAACTGGTGATGACAAACTTTTATAATCTATGTATCCTATGTAGAAGCCTAATTTTCCTCAGGTCGTGGTCAATTTTTCAAAATACACCCATTAACCCTACGAGAAACATAAGTTAGCTTAGTTCAAAGCGAGCTTTGCTGTCAAAAATATTGCCGAGAAATCTCGACAAAATTTTCGGTATCACGCAACCTATGCAACTGTTAGTCTAATGATGCAGTCATCTATCGCCATTTTGTGGTTGTTCATTTGAACACTGGTCTCAGCTTTGCCGCATGGTATCGTTTTTGCCTGATCCGGTAAAGGCAGCATAAGGCCGAATATAAACAATGAATTTCTGTTGCAGAAGTATTGATGTTGTTACATCTGGCGTTTTTCACGGTTAAACCTCAGCATAGGCGAAGGGGGTTAAAAAATCTCAAGGGACTAATCTGAAAAATATGTTTATGCCCAAAAAGTAGATTTAAAAAATTTAACGATTTAGCTTCTCTAAGTAATAAGAAGACACATCTAATGCCGTTTTCACCCTATTGCTACCAGATAGAGTTAAACTGACATAAAATAGTTCTAAATGATAACAATTTCAATAAAATTTTTCCATGCTTGAAATGATTTTTGCATCACAACCAAAATAGTTGGGAGTTGCTGCCCATCTTGCACACCCCCCTACGGCTATGAACCTCAGTACAAACTATTGCTACATTTGCAAACTTGGTTTCGCAATCCGACAAAATTTAATTAATAATTTTTGAAAGCATCCTGCGTACCCTCTCGTAGTCGCTTGCACTTCCAGTTAAAAACAAGTTAATGCGATGTCAATGAATGTCCATGTTAAATCCAGCGATGCAATTTCTATGGTTGCGTTTTAGCTGACTAAAGCAGCACTTTGTCAGAGTCGCTTGTCGGATTGCCTTTGTAGCATATTTTACAAAGCCCGATTTGAGATTGCTTTGAGCAGCGTTGCCATGTTAGTTTTGTGTAGACATTTTGGATGCCTGCATTATTGTTGGGACAATTTCCGTGTGGGATATTTTAATTTTTAGGTCAGTTTCAAATGTTAGGCTTTGCAACGCTTGATATTTTGTTATTTAATAAGTTGGTATCTTTAAATTTTTACAAATGTTTGGATTATTTTTTGGCTGTGAAAGATAATAAACTGAAAAAAGGGAGAATTCACATGTGAAGTGCAGGCGTAGAAAAATATTTTTGTTTCAACAAATAATTTTCGCTTGAAATAACTTTTTCACCATCTCTCCGATTTACATGAAAATAGGCATGTGATTAATGATTTGGGTAAGAAATTGCTTGATAAGCAGTTTTTATTTCTGGTTTACAACATTTTTCCTAAAGTGTACATAAAACCTAAAAAAAGAGCTTGCCGATTGGAAATATTTGTGTCTTGCTGCAACATATCTCAAAACAAGAAATTTTGCGGCTAAAGAAATTTCTCTGGGAAAAAATATTATAGCTTTCAAGTATCACAGTTTTCATCTTTACACTTATTGCAGGTTTCAGTAATAACGAAATGCACTGTTCTTTTTTAAGGGCTTAGCGTTGTTAGCATTTTACAATTAAACATTTTGCAGACGACACCAAACCTTCGAAGCAACGCCGGGCACGAGCTAACTATAGTCAGTGGCAGCTTGAAGAACTGGAAAGAGCTTTCCATACCACGCACTATCCAGATATCTTTATGAGAGAGGCTCTGGCAATTCGACTGGACCTGATAGAGGCCAGAATTCAGGTGAATAATGTCACTATATTTGATCTATTGCGCATCGTACCATCGGTCTGCAACCTGTTTTCTCTTACAACCGCTTTTATTTAAAGTTTTTATTATCACATAACTAACACGACAGGGAGACGTTGAAATATTTAAACAGGACAGGCAGTAAAACTATGACAATTATGATTCTAATTAAAATTGAAATAATAGACAGTTCTTTGATTGTGAGGCCCAGTTTTAAATTGTATGCGGATTGGTAACGCCCTATTTTGCTTGGAGGTTGACAATTGCTATCTTACGAAGAACTATTGCACACTTTGATGTACACCGTGCAAAATGAAAAAAACTTGTGTTCTGTTCGGAATTCTTGCTCTGAATGTTGCTTCCTGCTTTCAATCCGACGTTTCAGCATGCATATCGAAACATGGCTTTTTCGCAATATGTCCATCAAAACGTGGTTTCTTATTTTTTACTTATAATGTCCTATGCGTCTAAGTTTCATGAGAGCTAACCTATATATCTTTTAGTAAGCCTGAATATATAAGCACCGATTGCTGTAACTTGTAAACCAGGTGTCTCCAAACATATTTGTTCGAGGGCAGCATAAACTGTTACACAATAGTTGGAGGGCCGGGCATAAACTCCCGGTCCAAATTAAAAGAATGTCAAAACATGAATGTTGTTTAATAATAAAATAAGATTTATTGAAAAGCTCTGTGAAATTTCTTCTTTGATTTTAGCATATTGAAAAATCAGGCTTGAGATGGGATGTACATAATATCAACAAAGATCTCAGATTGCGACACAATATCAGCTAAGGTTAGGGCAGCCTGGAGCGCAGTAATACGTAGCCCAATGGCATTCACGTGGCCGTTTTACAGCACGTAATGTCACTGTTTGGGAAAATGTTACATTCTACCAAATCAACAAATTTGTTCGCAAATCTTCAATTTTTTTCAGTATTGATAAAGTGTTTTTGCGGGCCGGATGAAATGGCTTCGCGGATCGGATTTGGCCCGCGGACCATATTTTGAAGACCTCTGCAATAAGCGATTTACTTTATATCGACGTTTAAATGATAGTTTGGTAGCTCACTTTACTGGATATGGGGCACCGGAAACGTGCACACATGGTTTTCAAATTTTTGAGAACGGGAGTTACCCATGCTCAGGTCAGAGTGTTTGGCGCAAAATTCTCATGTGTCCACTGAGCGACCAACAGTTTCAAATCTTCTGCATGCTGCAGTTGTAAATGAAGTAGCCCTTCCATCTAACCAAGCAGCAACACCAATGATTCGTCTTAATTCTAATTGTTTGGCGTTAACAACCTACAAAAGCAAGCAGTACCGGTGAACTTCAGAATTATTTGAGCTGTGCAAGTGTGAACAACAAAATAGTTTCGAAACATGTCCTAGAAACTTTTTCAGGAAATCCAGCTAGATTTTTTCTGGCAATGAATATGTGTTAACATGCTACTGTCAGGTGTTTGTACCTTTATAATATTGCACACAATGATTGACAGAAATAGACTGGTAAAGAATGCATTTGAGCATGCCTTGATTTACCATTAGTTAAAAAAAGAAGGAATGCTGATGTTTCGTTTCTAGAGATATTATCTTTCGATTAATTTTCTCGACCACAAATGCGTCATGCATGCACGGAAAACCACTAATTAAACTTAAACGTGATTAAACTTAATGTTAAAACAGAGTGTGAAGTATAGCGATGCAAATGTAGCGATTATGACTACTGGTTGTGAGCATTTACTGAAAAGATACTCAGTTTTCCATCTATTCGTCACTAAGAAAGAAATTGTTCTGTATCAAATGTTGGTATGACGATAATAAAAATTTTTAATTTTTTCCTTAGTAGTTGCACAAGAGACTTATTAATTGTTGTGAAAAATGAGCAAGCGTTCTAGATTGTTAAATATTGAAGACATTTGTAAATAGTCAAACAGAAAAGTTGTTTTTTCAGTGTAGTATTTTCTCTCGTACTGATCTGCGTGGAACTGTTGTGCACGACCTGCCTAAAAATATGTAAAAGTATTGGCAAATAGTTCAAAGGTTAATTCCAAGGTGCAGTGTTGCTATAAAACAATAAAACGTTGACTGCAGTTGTCGGAGCGTTGACAGGTTACAGAACGTCAGACTACTGTCTGATTAACCAAGGAATGCCTTCAATGAAAGGTACTTAAGCTCTAACATCTACCTGTCAACAAAAGCAATAAATTCACCTTGTTTTAAGATAGTTCAAGATCGATTTCACGGAAGCCCTGGTCATTATTTGAGCATCATCAGACAATGCGACTGATTGAGTTTTAGATTTTAGACATTTCGCTGATCTCCACTGATTTATTCCCATCAACTATTGGGACAATACGTAAAATCTCCCGTGGGTGCTTGCCATATTTTCCGCAATGCAAATGACTTGGTGAGCATACGCAGGTACACGTCATTATCGCGTTATCGATACGTACGCTTGATACAACTGGATAATTTGAAAATGATAAAGTTTCCTCCAAATCACGTGCTGGGAACGGGATGAAAATATAAATGTTTTGAGTGCGGCAGATGCAAGCCTATCGCTTACACTTAAAATGCTGCATTCCGCTAGCTGGCGCTAGAAAACATCTATCAAACATGGGAACCTTGCCAGGGTGACTAAGACCGACGTTTCGTCTTCGACAGTGTTGGGGGTTTGGGATTTCGGGTCACTCGTTCGGAAAGATCCTTATCACCGGTCGGTGATATCGACTGCTTTCCAGGTGAGCGCCTTGCTCAGCACTCGCCGTAAACAGGGACATATTCAGCTAGTGTCCGACTTGCTTTCAAATCACCCAGTTTGAACCACTTTGTGTAGGAATTTCGTTGCTCGAAACTTTTTCGCAGAGGTCAGATAAGCTTACTACCCCTGTTCGCTGACTGTTGTGCCAATTGACAGCTCTCGCTGTCCAGCCAGCGCTGTTGGCGCAGCAGCATCAATCACTACTGTTCGGACAAACAGGCGCAAGGTTTTTCCGTGTCGAAGACCTCGAACACCGCAGCCCTGTATTTTACGAGTCACTAAACCGAACGCGGGGACAATTAGACGCCATCGCTAGAACTCGATAGCATTTAACGTGTTTCAACGCCAAGCTGACCTTGGGACCTTAACTATTATGACACAATATTGGTTTTGAAGGTGAAAACGACGAAGGGTTTTCAAGAAAAGTGAACTGAATAGAAAGTGAAGAGAGAGCACACGACACGTCAGTGAGGACAAAAGATAACATCTTTTCTTTATTGTCCCTTATACTCTGGGAGAGATTTTGAACCATCCACTAACTAGGATGTCAAGGTTTAAATATATGTTGTCCATACTTCGCCAATTTCGTTGCTATCAACATGCTGCCAAGAAGACAAAGTTCAAACTTCAAGCCGTAGTTGTGGCAGTCGACAAGATTGCGGACAGGGTTTTATCGGTATAGCAATATAAAACAGCTTGTTAATACGAAAACGAAATCACATCTTACGCCTGAACACAGCATTAGCCAAAGCAATACCTACTGCGTGTATTTAGGCTACCTAGAAAAAGTCCGGGGTCATAAGCAGCCAAAAAATTTAGGGCGTGTCCCACACTAGCTGGAATTTGTGTGGGAATATACTGCAGAATAAGCACAACCGTTTTGCGTAAGATATTCGCTGGAACCCAAAGAATTGTTTATTTTTCTAGTCTCGGACAAAATGAAAAGATTCAGCTTTAATTATTTTTTCAAAGTAGCGTGACGTTTATTTTTTGGAGATTAAAAGGCGTTGCTGACAATTTTGGCTTTCCAAGTGTCGCTGTATAACACGCCAGAAACAACTGAGGGTGCCCTGCGTTAAACATTTGATATTAACCAGCGATTAGACGACGGCTGTTGCGATTAAACCGTCGAATGCGTGCTGTTATCGACGACAAATTTGGTTATCCCCGATAATCCAGTCGGACGTGGGATTATTCTGATTGAGGCTCGCGGCGCAAGTAACTTAAACCGATAATTAATTGGGGATGAAATCGCAACAAACGTTCCTCAATCCGGGAGCAACGAAGCGCCGTTGCACGGCGAGCAATTTTCATTCCAAACTTTCGCTTCTTTGTCGCGTATGTGAGGCTCATCGCGACAGCGGCCGGCCACCTGATGACAGCGCTCTACTGTTCGCCGAGGGCAAACGCAGGATTACAACCGATTCTATTGACCTTAAAGACCTGGAGACAAAAAGTGACTTGCGCTTTTGTTGTTGCCGTAGCATCCCACGCGATGCTAGAATGCCTTGATTAAAGTATCAAGTTTGAAGGCAACATTTTTCTCTCCGTGAAACGTCCGAATGCCTGCTTAGCTGCCCCGGATATTCTTTTTCTCATTGTTTGTTGGAGTGTTTGTCTGGCAGGTGCTGAAGTCTGGAAGTGTCGTCGTCACCACCGCTTGACGTAACGTCTTGTTATAAATGTATCAATTTCGTGGTACCGCCATTTCTTTTCCCCGAGTTACAATCGCGAGTCGCGAACTTTACTGTATCGTTTTCTGTAGCCTGACCATGGTGAGTGCTAAGCAAAACAATCGGCAATGCGTTCTAGTTTCAGACAGGGTTACTTAACGGCTTGTGGGAAACAAGGGCCCCCTGATTGTGCTGCGGCCGATCAGTTTATACTAGCTTTTATTTTTTTGACATTTCTCATGGTTTCCGATTTGACAACCAGTAGATAAATTTGGCGGTGGACTCCACGTTAACCGTGATTTCCACTAATAGGTGTGAATATGTCTTTCGGGCCAGACGATCACGTCTAATTAAGTGGAATTCGATTATTTTTGTCGGATTAGACACTAACTTGTTGCCTAACTCGATTAGGCAGTTAATTTTACTACACTGTTGCCCCAGGCCTTCTAATCCGGGCTAACTGGGCTAAAATTTAATTAAGTTTTTTCGGTTTACGCGTGGGCACTGACAAGGGGCAAATCGTTTAACACTTTAATTTGATTTTGCGAATCGAAACCATGTGTGGCACGTGATCGCTTTGCATTGGGGCATTTTGCTTACTGCTAATAGACCGGTTTTATTCATAGTCACGGGTTTCCTTGGAAGTTAGACGCATGATGTTTCAGAGTGCTTGCTGACAACGAACAGATTTTGCAGAACGGTTTTGCAAAATGAATGAAGAAAAATTATATTCAAATCGGTTGGCGCAGGGTAATGCAGCCTTTAAAAAAATTGAATTTTTTGGTGCTTTTGTGATGTCGTATAGTGGTAAGCAATTATATATAGCTGTATATACAAAGACGGACCAAGAAAGGTTTACGTGACCTTTGCGTTGCAAGTGCGGTTTTCTTAGAACAAATGTAGCGTTGTGTTGCGATAAGTTTGCATTTTTGCGCTTCCGCACTTTCAGCCAGAGCAGCAGAAACTGGTAGAAATTCGGTGCTATCTGAGACTGTTCTACAAATCTTTGGTTTTGCAAAAACAGACCATATCAGTCAGTTGACGACTATTGGCGCCCAGAAACCACAATCTTTCGGGCTAACTAACAATATTCGGGGTTGTTTTGTGACATTAGTCAGAATGAGAGGAGCAAAAATCTCGCTCACGGTTTGTGGTCATTCGTTTGCTTAAATTATTTTCACTGTCGAATGACCGTAAATTTCAGTGATGTCGCCGAGACACCTGTTAGATGGAAAAAACGAAATTGCGATGTTGGGAGTGAATGACGTAAGCTTTGGAACTCGCATCAAGTTGTTTCTTTTGCTCAAGGCGCAAGTTACAATCGGTCGCCGGAAACGTTCGCTTCGAAAACGCATTTCGCTGAATAGAATGCGTCGCGCATCCGGCTCATAATGAACTTAACTTCCGTCCCCACTGCACTGCGACAGGGGATTTCAGCGACGGCGTGCTTTATTAGCGCCGAATTACAACTGCTGCGCGCCGCGTCGCTTACCGCCAATGTTTGAAAGGGAAGTTTGTGTTTATGCAGGTCGTCGCAGTTAGCGGATGCGGCGCTTTTGACGGGCTTCGCGCCGTGACAGTACGATCGGGCGAAAAATAGTCGGACGCCGTTTCACCACCAGGCAAGCGAGGCAGTGACGGGCACGCTGCTCCGCCGCGCCCGTGCGCGAAAATAGCTCGCGTACGATCGCATTTGCTACTGTCGGAAATGTCGCGCTTAATTAGCGCGCTAAAAATTGTTGCCTCAGCTGCCAGGCAATAGCGACGAAATATAAATTCCGGTCATTGTGAACGTCACGCTCGTTTGAGAAACCTGGGTCGCGCAGCTGACTTTCTACGCAACAACGCCGTTGGATGCTAGGTTGAACAATAAACGCGTCTGCGTCGCTAAGTTGCAATTCAAACGAGGTTTTTAAGCGATCATTCCAAGTTGCTGGCGAAATAAAACGTCGCTATTTCTATTTCTTCCTGTCTCCTGATTCAGAATGCGAAGTTTTAATCAGAGGTATTCAAGTTTACAAATAATATGTTGTATATCGTTTATATCGATACAGTGTGAATTTATTGTGCGGTAGTTTAATTAACACGATATGCGAAATCCGTAATTTGCATTTGTTGTCCGCTTTATTACTTCTTAATTTGTTTTACTGCACAACTTTTTTCAGATTTAGATTAAAACTTTTTTTCTACACATGAGTATACGAGAGAAAAATGCGATATATTCTTGGTTGCATCTGAGAGATATTTTGCCATGACATTCGTTCCTCAGGAGATTTCGTTTAAAAAATAGGCGAGAGTCACAACACATCTGGTGCTTTGCCACAAAATGCAAAGAATGAAAATACCCCATCCATGAACTGTATGGCATAATTAAAGCAGGTGTGTTTTAGATAAGAGGTTCACGATGTGTTCAGCACTCTATGCCCATGTAGCACAAATTTCCACCCAAACCCTCCAGTACGTGGTTTCACATCAAAGAACTAAACTTTTCCTTGATGGTATTGGTATGTTTTTCCTGAAAATGTGATCAGTTAAAATTAAAACTTGGAAATCGATTGCAAATGCTTATATTGCCTTTATTGTTTTGAAGGCAAAATATGCGTTTGCACCCACTGAAGAGGTAAGGATCTGTTGCGCGTCACTATAATAAGGGCAACTCCAGCGGGTAAGGTTTTTTTAAAGTGAAATGCCAAACTGAGTCGAGAGCAGTTTATTTTACCAGCCCCTTAATCCCGGATAGAAGTGACTGGGCCATTTCAAAACAAACACCTTGATGCTCTGTGTTGCGTCTAGTTCTCTTGTCCAACTTGCATGTGTTGAAGGTGGGAACGATTGGCAGCGTCGTACCAGTGTCAGCTAGCCCGCCTCAGCATACATGGGAAGATTATCGCTTCCCTTGTACAAACAAGTCAACACAAACCATCCTAGACTGCGAGGGTGCGTCAAAAGTTGGCTGCGTCTACTTGCACCTAAACGTCTCTATCGCTGTAAATGCCGGGTTATCTGATACTGACGCTGATGGATCAAACTGCTACCAGGCGCCCCAGTCTAGCAGCCACCCCTTTACTTTTTCATGGCTTATTCGGACTCTGTTTTGCGCTCTTAAGCCGCAACCTTGCGTTTCATTTCAGGTCGATTGATTTCTTCCTGCCGTTTAGCAAACGCAGTTGTTAAGAGAGCATGTAGTTACACAAAGCAAGCGAAAATGTTAGACAACAGCGCTTGGCAACTGGGCGATTCATCAATCAACCGCAAAAGCTGTGGAAAATAAATTTGTTTCTGTGTGAAGGCGGAGTCGAACTTAACTTTAGCATTCGACCGGTTCTGAGCGTCAGACGGTGAAGTTATCAAACAATCGAACGGGATGATGAATGATCAAGACGTTCTGTGTAAAACAACAGTGGTTTTAGGCGAGGCTCGCGCGACAAACTCTTGGCGTAGTGCGGACTGCATTTCGAACTGTTCGAGTCAAATGTCGGCAAAGTCATGTGGCAACCAGCAATTTAGCGGTTTGTGTAAACGGCTTGAACGCGTGCGTTTCTAAAGCGATCGGTATTTGTTTTTGACAACCTTCCTAACAAAAAAGCTGCGGAGGCATCTGTTGCGTCATAACCGCGAATGAGGCAACAAAGGCGGACGGTTTCTCGTGTTGTGAGTGTTCGATCGGTGGGTTTCGACTGTCAACATTACTAGCGCTTGCTCAGAGCTCGCGCGGTCTACGGCGAAAGTGTTCGTCTCAAACACTAGCGCGCTTCGCCCAGTGGAGAAGCTTTGATATTTACGCCCGGCTGCTTGCGACTGTTGTCTAAATTCTTCAGCGAGAAGATCAAAACCCGAACATGCATCCAAGGCAAACACCGAGCTGCTCCCGAGACAAACTGCCAATTGCTATGCCCTCAACGCTGACTAATAGCTTTTGCGCCGTGCAGGCTTCATTCCCCGATCCAGTGCAGAAAGTAGAGGTATTTGGGTCACAACAGGGACATAGGTGTTGTTTTTCTAACCCAGCACTTATGATTGGCTGTAAGACGAGATGCTGTAATCATTTTTTACCTCACTGGCTCCACGACAGACAAGCGCGCTGTCTGCGTACCATCAATGCGTACCTCACGGAATGTATCGTCATATTTTTCCTCCTATTTGTGAGGTTAAGCTGATTATATATCGATTTAGCTCGAAAACGCCAACCATTAGCAAAACCAACTAGGCGTTCAGTGAACTTAATGTGGCTTAAAAAGCTACTGTCGTCTCAAATCTCTGCAAGTTGTAAGTTAGTGTCAGTTTGGGCAACGGCATGCACCAGCATACGGGAACGTTTTCTTCTGTTTAAGCGCGGAACATTGAACCTGTCTTTGGTCTTATCATCAATTCACACGCTGGTTAAAATGCTTCAACAATTTTGTATGCTATTTGACCGCACAAAACTCTCTGTTATGTGACACATCTATTAGCAGAGCTATCTTTTTCTCTGGTGTAGCGTCATATCTGAATCATGCGATTATTTCTTAATAATTTGTGCATAACTGCTTGTTAGAGGCGACTAACGGAGTTTGATGTTAGTCGATGAAAAACAATGTAGTTGAAAGTAAACATTTGTTGATTTTGTTTCCAGGTATGGTTTCAGAATCGGCGAGCGAAGCTCCGGCGTCAGTTGAAAATGCAAACAAAAACGAACAACACTAACAATAACAAGACTACTTCTGAAAAAACTCCAGAAAGCAAGAACGACAGCGATACTGCAACGCCTAAAGCCGTAGAACAAACTAAAACCGATAACGTGTCCAAGCCAGCAGACAGTGACGTTAACACTGACGTTAAGCCGGGAACTGGACCAGAAAATGAGAAGGAAGAGAAAACGCTGGCAGATAAAAAGAAAAAGAAAAAAACAAAAAAGAAGTCAGATGTTGCACCGGATAGTGCTGAAAAGCTGGATCAGGAACCTCCACCTGCCCTTCGGATGGAGAATGAACCCAGCACAGAGGGTCGTGGTGGCGACGATGAGGTGTATAATTCGTTGCCCAAGCATGAGCCGCTGGACAATCCTACGCGTCACTATTTTAACGACGGTCAAAATGAAACTGCCAAGTCTTACGACAGTGCAGTAGAGCAGCAGCCATCTAGACCGCTGTTCGGAGAAAACCAGGATATGTTGATGACACCAACTTATCCTGAATGGATGACATCTCAGGTCAAGGAAGCCGTTGTTTCGTCTGGCTCTGTGACACGCGACCGACGGTCTGTGTCGAGCAGCGAACAGCAGTCTCCTGCTCAACCGCTGCTCAGCCCCCGGCACAGCTCCATCATCCCTCAGCCTCAGGACCTGAGCATGATGTCAGGTGGCGATGCTGCGTCTTCCGAACTTTACCAGCAGGCCAGCAGCTACGACCCCTATCGCGCCAGCTTCTCACCAGCTCGTCACGTTGCTCCCAGCTCCTACCCTCACTCGTCTCCTGGTCAACAGCCACTGGTTGCATCGTACCAAGGAAACAACATTCAACACCGTGTACTTAGCTACAACTCCGAGAACGGAATAGATAGCGCTCAACATAACTATTCATCGACTACCCTTGCACCATTGCGTTCCAAGGTGAAGGACCAGAAGTTGAACCCATATGGTGGGGCTTATCCACCAACAACGAACCACTCTTTAACCGCTTCGCCTACAAGCACCCCTGCCATTCCCGCCACAGGGTATACCGCACACCACTACTCATATAGTGGTCACTACCACGCGTCTCCGACCTCTCAACACTATTCGAACCGATTTTATTCGCCACTTCATGAGATTCCCCGCGCACCAAATGGCTTTCACAGCGACATCGGTGCTACCGGGTATGGTCCGACGCCTTTGCCGATGTAACCGGAGAAGTTTAAAATATAATCAAAACGAAACAGGCTGGTAAAGTGTAACAGCACAAACCAAGTGTACGTGTCGACGTTAGGGAGGAATCACATCTCATGTTGCTGCGTTGTTATTTACTGTGTCTTAAATATTTAGACTCCTCCGTAGAAAAGTACTTGAGTACCAACGAACTATTTCATTGTCGTATTTGTTCTTTGTTAAGTTGTTACTTTGCGATGCTTAATCGTTCGCAACCTATTTACGCTGTTGGAGTGTTGTTGACGACATGGCTTCAGCCAGCTCTCACACCAAGCTTTTCAGCCAGTTTTAAGGATTTCAACGATGAAACCAAAACGACGTAACCTTAAACCTTGTTTAATGATCAACAGAACATATATTTAAGCACTGGTGTACTTCAGCTCGGTGCTATGTACACCTGCAGAAGAATTGCTCGCAGTTAATGAAATGGCGACGATAGCTACTGTGTACATGTACGGATTAAGCAAGGCAGACACTGTCTAGTGACAGGCAGAACGGTTGCAAGAAGCTTCGATATTGTTGAATGTGAAACGTATTGCCCTAATACGTACCCAGAGCTCATGGGTGCTCATGGACAAAAAAAGCAGTTTTAAATCGGGTGATTTTGACACACAAAAAAGATCCAAACTAGGTCGAATATGGTGGAGAGTGTGTTCTTTATCACTTGCACGTGCTACATTTTCTACTTGGTGCACAAATTGGCGAATGTGTCTTATGCTAAAAAAGCATGCTTAGATTAATTTGAAAGTTACGTTTTGACGAAAGCAGAGCCGAGTGAAGAAAATAAGGCTCCTCAGTACAGTTTACTTTGTGTATGTTTTTTTTATCCGTCTGGATCAAATGTATAACATACGAGAACGCTACCTTGGCTGGCATTTTTTTTCTAAAGATTCAGCTGGCTCACAGAAATCATCAGTTTTCTGTCCGCAGCGGTTGAGCTGCACTTGTTTTACTGCGTGCATTTCGTAGTGTTTTGTGCTGCCCCAAAACGTACGAGAGAATGAAATTAAGCTAATGCTGGGCGTCGCTGCAAGTGGCTCACGATCAACACGCTTTAGCGATGGAAACATTTATTGGTTTGCTATCTTCTTTCTTTGCTGCCCGCAAAAATGGACAACTGACTGAGGATTTCTCTAATGATTGTGAATCCAGTCCGTAATTGCGTGACATGCACTGAGTTTGTCTTTCAGTTGCCGCTGACCTTACTATCTATTTTGTTGTTTACTCTCTGAATTTGTTTTTTTGCCATATTTTTAATGTGAACGTGTATTTGCGATACTCCATCTTCACTGCGCGTGCGAGATCGTTGCATTAAACTTGCAAACGTAGCTCACCAAGTGAAACCTTGTCTTGGTCTAGGGCTAGTCGAAATGGGTGTAAAGGAAAAGGTTAATGGCAGGACATCGACAACGCGTATCATGACCTGAACGACGTCGGCAAAATACGAAGCCAGTGGCGACTTTAAATAAGTTTTAGATGCGCATGTTATTAAAATCAAGATATCGCTGAGCGGTGTTGAAACCAAAATTATTTGAAGGTATACCCTGGTAGAAAATCGGCAAGCTCCCTTGTTCAACGTACATTAATAATTTGATAGCAAAGGAGATAGCTGTGCAGAATCGTGGTGTATGTCCAAAATACACATCTTTCAAATACCTGGAATGCGCACCCATGCTGTGCGGAATTTGTGGTGCAACTGCAATAAGTTGGCTTTATCAGCTGCCCATAAGTACCAGCAGAAATATATTACCAGGCTTGTCCATTGGAATCCCATTGGACGGGATAGTGAACTTGAAATCTGTCTCATCGTTAGCAATTTTGCGTCATATAGCAAGAATTTTCTGAAGTTGAATACCAACATTATATGCTCGTATCACGGTACTGCACGTAGATGCTGTAATCATTTTTTACCTCACTGGCTCCACGACAGACAAGCGCGCTGTGTGCGTACCATCAATGCGTACGAGGCTGTGTCGTGGCGGAGTGATGCGAGGAACCGAAAATAAGGTCGTTCACCCCTTTATAGGTGAAAACTAAAAAAGGGCCACCCAATTTTAATTGGATCCCCAATGGGCAGTTTTGGGGTATTTTAGTAGTGTTTCCAATTCAGGGCAAAAGTTTAAAACCCGGGTTTTGGGTAGCTGAGAAAAAAAAACCGGGAAAACCGTTTTTTTCAGGTTTTGAATTGAAAGCGATTTTGAGCGGTAAAAACTCAATGTCATTGTGAAATTACTACTGTTAGTACCTGCGCAATTTTTCAGCTCATTATTAATTAAGTTAAGCACAGTTTTTCAATGATGTTTATAATACTGACGAATTACAATCAAAGCGCACTTTCATCATTCAGTCTGTTTCTGAGTTTTATGACAAATAGACCCGTGGCTGAAAAAACCCTCTCTGGTTCCACTAATTTGGGCTTGCTTGTAATTAAGGCATGGAACAGTTTTTCAAGGTTATTTCTGACCTCTACTTTGTAGCCTTAACAAGACTCATTTCCTTTATCACAATTTGTGATCGGATCTCTTCCTGTGCTGGAATAGTTTTGTGGTTTTCACACTCATGGATTCTGTGCCTTGATTTCAAATGGTTGATAAAACTTTCGGTGCTTGAACCACCTCCTTTTGTATAACGGAGCATAAATTGCACTTTGTGTTGGTTGAGCCTGGTTGTATAAGAAATGGCTCTAAGTTTCTGTTTTTCTTTGATTACTAACGTCTTTAAACTGAATGTGTATGATTAAAAATCTACTTAAAGTCTCTTCTAAAGAAAAGCCAAATATTTTGTGGAAAGTTATTGCAAACTAAAAAGAAACGAATCGATTTTGCAAAGAATCACAGCTTGTATATGAACTAATACATAACAGCTTATAAATGAACTAACTAGTAACTACGGCATACCTTTGAAGAACCACCTCACGTGGTAGTTATTTTTTTAATTATGTTAGCGAAAAGAAAAAAGTTCACGTAGACACCTATTATGTGCAAAACGACGCCACGATCCGTCTAAATAGGTCAATTGAACGAAAATATAAGCGGACCAACAACGAACGTATGATGGTCACCGAGCAAAATCCATACCTCGTACCTCATGATAATAGTTGAAAATTCAAACGTGCTAATTTGACCGTTACACGCGCCAATCTGCAACTTCAGTGTTATCAGAATTACTAATATTTGAATGCAACAGCAATTCCAGGATTTTTAAAATACCCGCGATTGGTAGTTGAAAAAAACGGGTTTCGAGTAGCAGAAAATAGCCAAAAAAACGGGTTTCGGGTTCGGGAAAATCCGGGTTGGAAACACTATGTTTTAGTCACGGCTCTGTAAAGGCTAGAAATTAGACATGCGCATGATATGATATACTTCGTATTACTATTTTCGTGGGAATCCCATCCATGGGATGGAATAATCACAATTTTCAATGTGAAAGGACTGAAATAAGTGTCCCATAGACAAGGCAGCAAAATACTGTTGAACCTGCAGCGTGCAATCTGGACCTAGTATTGTTTCGTTGCATGTTCGGTTTCGCCGCTTGACTGAAGTTCGTTATTCGCATAAGGTCTACAAATTTCGGGGGGATGCTATGGTTGATCTTATAGGGAATTAATCACCAAAGGCATTTGAGCTCCAGCACAGCCTGTGTTGTGCTTTAAAAGGGTGAAGTTTTACGGACAGTAGCGAAATCTTTCCCAGAGCATGCCCTAGGTATGTGAAAACTGAGGGCAAATTGATTTCATGTCAGAAAAAAATTTTTTTGTCCCACTACATTAAAATTAGAAGAGAACAATCCATTAGTTGATGTCTTGTAGAAACCTGATAAAAAGCATGGCAGAAAGTTATGTAAATATATTATAATCATTGCACCCGTGGAATGACAACTTGAAACTGAAACATTATAAGTTATAGCCTGTTTTCTGTATATTTCATGTAATTTTCGTCATTTTTTTTAAACGTTTCAACTGCTTTTTTCCCATTTTATCTCTTAGTCAACACTTTCTGGAAAGCAATCCATTTCAAACACTTAACTGTGAGGCTGGTGTGCGCCTGGTGAGAAGCCACGGAGGTTTCCCAGTTGCCTTTACAGCTTCAAAACTTTAATTTCCAAATTTGTTTCTTACCTACGAAAAGTTTTTTTCATACTTTCGATACCGGTGGTTTTCCCGATGAAAACGGGCTGGTTACCGGGAAGATTTGGCGAGTTAACCACATTTAAGCCAGTTTCAAAACACACCCTTTAATCGCAGCCCAAACAAGGGCTTACACGTTAAATCTGCGATTTCTCTTCATATTTCTGGTACGTAAATTTACGTAATTTCAAGACAAAAGATAACAACAGGTATCCAAAAGATTCAAAACCGTGTTGGTACGTATCCCAGTATCTGTCCGGTAATTACAACGTGCCTAAATATATGTCGGCCGGTGGAGAAAGTGCTTGCAATAACCACAAAAATTTGTTATTATTTGCCTTAACCGTAGTGTTTCACTTTTTGGCTGTAGAAGCATAACCAAATCTTGGACGCCATTCTCATGCGCCGTATATGGTTCGTAAATCAAAGAGTATCAGTTGAAAACTCCATCAAAGCGAGCAGTATCTTGCAGAAGATGTGCATTTTTATGAAAGGCAAGTAGTCTTACAGTTTCTTGAAGACCTAGAATTTTGGAAAAGACAAGCTTTTTCACGAAAATCCCTCAAACAATCGGACGGTTGAGACAAGAGTGACTGACACCTGTATGTATTACAATCCACACTTCCTCCGACACAAACGTGGTGTTAAAACAAAACCTCACCATGGCATTTAGATAGATAATTCAAAATTTAAACGAAAGCACATGACTTAAATTCAAAACTCTTTGCAAAGAGCAAGCAGAAAAACGGAATGGACATCCAAGCGTATCCTTCATCGATCTAGTTTTTGCATTTCGTCACAGTTGTGACACGACGTTTTCTGGTTATTGGATAAAATAAAAACAATTCAAAAACTTTTTGCAAAATAAAAAAAGGCGTTTTGCGATAACTCGTGGCATATTGCTCTGATGATCTGCCATATGACAACATCCATGCGATTGCTTTTACACATGCTTTTTATTTACAGTACAGGAATTGTGTTCATATCGTTAATGGATAGCGTTTTATAAAAGTGTTCGGCGATCATTGGACCTTCAGCATTCTTCTTTGAGCTTGGCTATATACTATTGCTCCAAAAAGTAAAGTGAGTGATTTGGTTATCACAAAAGTAACTTAACCGCGCAAGGTGAGGAGTGTGGAGCAATGGTCAGCACCGAGTTGCTTTCAAATGGCTCGGAAAGATGGAGATCTTGATTTTGGTTATTAGTCTCAAGTTTGTAACACAGCAGCAGCACCAAACCCTTTTCTCAAATGACACACACGGCACATACGTTGCCAATGAAGCGAAATTCGTAAAAATTAAAAAGTTTTCAAAACTAATGCTTGATCCACAACCATCAGATTCTCTGCTGCTCATGATTTTCTCGTAGATACCGACTGGGGTCTATACTGATTAAATTCGAAATAGAAACAGTGTTCTGTTCTGGCACGCTCCTTTTGCGCCGAAATAGTGGAAATAGGCGTTCCTTCCAATCAGCGAAGCTGACAATCACTGCTATGTTGTTCAGTAGTAAGTCAAATCCCACCCAGTTAATCCAATATCCGCACAATATATCAGTGGCATCGAGCAATATTGCCAGAGCCATTAAAAGCGAAGTGAAAACGCATACGCTTGTGCAAACTGCAAGCCTCCACACCAGCTTGTGGATCACCACTTGGGATCTCCACTGAACACCGTTAGGTTTGCTTGCTGCGCTTAAAGGATATGTGATCAGGAAAAACAGTAAAATTTGACCAACAAAACATATTGAAATGAAAGCGATGGTACAATAGAGAACAACGCTTGCTGCATTGCTGTGATCCCATACGATCAAGCATCCAGTTCTGGTTGACATCATACAGTACGATTGCAGGAAAAATACAGCAACGATGATTAGAATCGCGTAGATACCGAAAATCAGAGTGGAGCTGCATACTTTTAGCAGGGTATTCGTGGAGTGATTCAGCAGTGGATCAGAGTAAAATTTGCGCTGTCGCGCCCAAAGTATTCCGTACAGCAGTCCAGTTCCTGCATTGTAGCATACTGCTCCGACTATGTTGAACACTTCACATCTTGATGCAGCAGCAACAGTATCGAATATCTCCACGACAACGCGCACCACGTAGATTGTGTGCAGCGCGACTGCTGCCAAACTTAAGTGATTGACAGGTGACGTGTTGTGTCGGCGACACCCGTGTCGGAATTTGTAAACGCCAATCACTATAAGAAGGTAGCAAGACAACACCAGCTGAAATAGCGCAAAGGCACTGCCGCAAGGAAATTCACTGCTCGAGTAGAGGTCAGACAACGTCGATTCGTTGAAAACCGTGCAGTGGTTCGTATTTTCCATTGTCAACCTGGTTGTCAGGTTTTTGCAGTAGTAAGCCATGCAGGTGGCTCACTCTGTTCTGTTGAGTGACATCCCAGATAATTCCGGTTGAAGGCAAAGGATCGCTTTCACAAAAAACTTACGGAATGCAATCAAGTTTACATTTGATGTCTGAAAAACCGACGCTATGCACATTCATAACTGGCGAAAACGGATAATGTGAAAGAACAAAATTGATTTTGTGTGATATTAGCATAATAACAAAATCTCACAAATATGTTCAGATCTAGCCAAATCTACAAAGCTGTATGTTCAGTTTAACGAAATTTTAATCCAGCCATTGTGCCACTATTGACTAAAGTGGTTGAAAGACCACCATGTCTTTTTGCTAATTAATTTTCTTACTGCATTTCTATTACAAGCCTTTTTTTATCTGCACTGAACGCGTATGCAAACGCCCAATGGTATATCATCACTGCTCACATGGTTTCGTACAGTACTTTCGACCGCCGTAAAGAACCTAAGCTGCAGCATAAAGGTTGTTTAAAAGTCATTGGCACCAAGCGGCATGGGCTTAAGTTTGGTATATGAATGCAGAAGATTGATCAAAAATGTAGAAAAGTGATGAGAAGTGCTCACAAAATACAACAAATCTGTGAGTATAGAGAATTTGTGAACAAAATTACAAATGCCAATTTAAACAGGCATTTGAGATTTTAAACTGACAAAAATGCTTGATCGTACACGTCTTAGCAATTACAAAAATGTATGGAGTGATTTTACTCCAAAGGAATTTACTCAAGCAGGGGTGCTTATAAAAGGCAAGAGCAGGTATTTAATGTGTAAAATATGCTGCCATGCCAAATGGACTCTCGAATTCATTTACGTTTGATTTTGATAAAATACTCTTTATTTTTACGCAAAATATATTACAAGGTATGCCAGAACATTTTGTTGAAACACGGCAAAGTCATCCTTTTAAAATGTTTACGGGCGAGGAGTATGGAGAAGGTTGGACTGGTCTAAACATTCTAAGTAACTGTACTATTGGTAAAAATTCGAAATAAAAGCATAGCTAACACAGTATAAAAAAAATTCTAAACTGTTACACGCAGCTTTCTTAGTTATTTCAGTGCACCTTATCTCAATCACTTGCCATCAACAAAAATTAAGGCAAAATTGGATAGAATGAAAAATTTTAGATAAATGCAATAAAACAACTTCCTTGAATGGTGTATTTTTGTTCTCATCATCGACATCTTTCAAATCAATTTTTCTACGTTTCATTCATAGCCTTCACCAAGTCTAACTTTCCGTATACATGTCGGCGAAAACAATTTCTCCCTCCCGCACAAACTCTCTGTCACAAGCAGGCATCTTTTCAGCTAAAGTCATATGGGGTGAAGCAACAGTTGCCTTGGCCATCGACTCATTTTTCTCACGTTTTCCGACATTGTGTCCATCTGTAACTGAGCAACATCTTTTTGTGTGCTTTGTGTTAAAATTAGGCACACAGAAAATCGATATGTCAATAAGACCCAATGAGTGCGGTGACGATTTGTCAAACATTTTTGTCACTGAAGTCACACCTAGTGTTTATGGCTGATTTATTTCTTTAGCGAGACACAAAATTTTGACCGCATATATCACTAATAAAAAATATTTTCACATATACGTGAAAAAGCGACAGAATGCTCGCCAATCGTAACGTTAATTCAAACAATCTAACCAATTAAATCCAGTCCAATCAGTATGTGGAGCATGAAAGTAGACAAGCTCAACTGTCATAAGTTTACTTAGCGCCAATAAAATACTTAAAATTTTGATTGCTGTTATTTATTTATTGCAAGCTAAACGGGATGCAGGAACGAGTTTTTTGATTTTCTCCGAAAATTGCCAAAAATTCACTATGTCAAATACACAAATATGGATTCTTCTCAAAAATTTCAAATGTAAAGATATATTTTTGTCAAGTTCATTGGATCCTTTGCTGTCTTCCGCATCCAGGAACGTTTTCGCTGGTTCTGTGGCCCAATCCGTTTAGGATGTAGTGGCCGGCGCGGGCGTTTAATGCCCTTCCAAGAACACGCCTGTCACTCTTACAACCTCAAGACCTCCTTCTTACGCATCCCACTGCCCATTCTGCGATGAGTCACCGTCGCGTTGCACGTAGGTGTGTTTTTTTCGCTCTGTAATTGGCGTTAGGTAGTTATTCAGCTTAAATTAGAAAGTCTATTTTTCAGTTTTTACATGCCACAAGCTTGTCTTTCAATTTGTTCATTTAGTCTTGAGTTTGCTTGGTTTCTTTGCCCTTGTTTTATTTCTTCAGGGCATGTTACCCGTAAGCATTTACTTGAAAATTTCAGGACTGAGCATTTTCAGTGTTCACGTAGAGCAGTGGTTCTCAACGTTTTTTCTACCACGTCTCCCTGAAGTAATTTTCCTTTGTTTCAAGCCCGCTGACTTTAAATAAGCTGTAAAAACAAATGTATTTATTGGTAAATTTATTGATTAAACTTTCCATGTTGTAGGACGNCTAAGGCTCACCNCGCCCTGGAAATTTATTGACGCTTCCCTGGAGGGGTGCGTTCCCAGGTTAAGAACCACTGCCGTAGAGTGACGTGAATTCAATTTCCTATTAAAAATATTTTCTGATTGATTCCATTGCGTCACCTATGTGGAGACTAGTTTCTTGAACGTAGATATGCGCAAGTCTGAATCATCGCAAAGTTATGAAAGCAGAGCCCAGTCAGCTGTTTCCTCGAAAGATTTCAGTATATCTGGAACTTCGGTTGTCTGTTCCTTAAAAGTAAGATTCTCCAACTTTAAAAATCTTGAACTTTTTAGGGAGTTTTTGCAGGCAAAACAATATTTGTTTCTGTGTTAAAGAGACCTTTCAGAGGTAAATTTATGGTCTTGTCACAAACTGAAGTTCGTAAAGTTTGCACTTATCCACTTTTTCAAGATATGGCGTTCGCGTTGGAGATGTAAAATAATTTTCATTATCTTAGTTTAGGACAAGTTGGATTGCAAATGGCTGCACTTTTGCTCAGTGAAAATTTTGTTTGCAGCGTTTTTGGTGGTAACATTGATCTTTTAATGGTGGCAATGTTTCGGTGCTGTAAAGTAAATTTTTGGTCAGTCATGCCAATCCTATATGACACAGTGACAATCTTTGTTTAGATTGATCAATTCAATTACCATTGTGTTTTCATTTCTTCTGTTTGTCTTTGGCAGTTGGTTACTTTTTTGCATGATGTTTTTTTTGTATTGTTTCTGTTTATTAGCTGCGTCATATGAAACAATAAATCAATCAATCGTATTTTATTGTACAACGTCTTCACTCCCACACGCAAAACAACGGACTTCAGCATACATGGCACTAACAAGGAACACACAGATACATGAAAGAACACGAAGTTAGATATATGGCGGATCAATAGATAAGCATACGCTTAATGGCGCTTGCACGATTACTTTCATGAAACACAAGCATAGGTATGTGGCACTAGTAAAGATCACACGCATGGATGGCACCAACGTGGCTGCCATAATGCTCAGCACCGCCGCATAGCGGTGCGATGTGTTCTAAGCAGACCGATTAGCAAAATGCATGGGGGAGTGGGAGGCGGCGAAGGACTAGGGGTCATTTGGGTATAGGGTTGCAGACCTTCCGAGGTCGAAGCTACTTGTCGTGAAAAGGTAACAGTTATAAAAGTAAGTAAAGTCTCTTACTCTGAGTATAAAGTTTATTTTAAACCTTTAGGTTTAGAAATCATTTAACTGGGAGTAGGTGATCGCCAGTAATAAAAACTCCAGCTTGTGCAGCTGGAGTACACACAAAATCACCGTACCTTGAACTTGCCTACTACATTATCAAGCTGATGTATACATGATTTTGCAACACAGTTTTAAGCTCTGCAAATAGAAAAAATATTGCATTAAATATAATTTTCGTGGGAGAGGATTACTAGGAAAAATCACAAAAGATATTTCTGTACTCTTACTGTGACATTCCAGTTTGCAAGTTAATCAGGCAATTTTTGGGGTATGTTTATTGACAAAATAATTCAGACAAAGGGAAAAGCAATCTGTCGTTCTGAGAACAATAGAAAATATATTTAGAAAAATATAAAAAACATTTTTCAAAGCAACAGCAGCGGTAAATGTCTTATGAAGTCATCGGAGCATTGGGATAAAAAACAAATACCAGATTCTAAAAAAAGAAAAAACTCCAGCAAAGACTTGTAACGTTATTGTGTTTCACTGGTAAGTGAACACATAGAAAATACTGCTGATTTATCTGATGCTTGCCTGCAGGTTCAAACCAGGAATGTGCATCTCTATATAACTGGAAGATCCTTATCGCTGCCAACTTAAAGGAAAACGAACAAAAAAAATTACGCTCGAAGTTAAAAATGGTTGTTGGTGCGGTTAGAAGTACAAGATAAAGGAGAAACGAAAAACGATTTTTTAAGGACATCTCTGTACTTTGGAAGTTAATTTAAGTTCTAGTTTTACATTGTACTTTTTGAAGTCAGAAAATGCTGAAAAAACAGTCATGAATACAAAAATATTGTAACTCTGTATCCTCTCAGTAGTGCGCTGCCCAAGTTTAAAGCTCAAAACGTTGTGAACCTCTGCAGACTTCTTGTTGTAAACTGCTAAATGCATACACGATGTTGCTTGTCCAGTATTTATCGTGTGAACAAGATTTGGTTTGCCTAAAAACAAATGAATTTGAAAACGTCATCCTTTTTAAAAAATTGTAATCTGGTTTTGGAAGGGATAAGGTCAAATATTTTGTCCTTGCAGTGTGGCTCGATCATCACTTTGTGCGAGTCTTGCTCGCGAATCGGCTGGTTGTAAGGTCTGATTTCTGGACAGTCACGTATGCAAACTGTTTACCCCAGTAACAATCAGGTCGCTGCTGGTGCGGGAGGGTGATTTGAGTCATTGCTTTGAAGCATCGGAAATAGACGTTTTTTCCAATCACGAAAAGTGCAAATAACAGCTACATTGTTCACAAGGAGGTCTAATCCTATCAGGTTGACCCAGTAGCTGCAGACAACGCGCATGGCGTCCAACAAAACTGCTAAAGCCATGCTGAAGGATGTAAGAAGGCAGACACCGGAGCATAAGCAAAGCCTTCTGTATAGCTCATGAAAGTCTTTATCAGTCTTCCGGAACCGGAGACAAAACCCTTGTCTAGTTATCGTAACGATCGGGTGCATGAGAAGGAAAAGCAAAATACTCTGACTGGAGAAGCACAGTGACATGAAAACTGTGGTGCAAACATGAATGACTGGTCTTGATTGATCCCAGACAGTTATGCACCCTTTTTTGGTAGCAATCACGCAAAACCCATCCTTAAAGGCTACTGCTATAGCCACAAGAGACAAGTCGATGCCGACAATTAATGTCGAACTGCATGTTCTCGCTATTGCGCTAGTTGACTGCTTTAACAATGGATCAACGTAAAATTTGCGTTGTCTCGCCCAAACTATGGTATACAGCATAATGTTTCCGAATGCGTAGCACCATACTCCAAGCCAATACAAAGCTTCGCATCTTCCTCCGAAGGCAGTGGAATCAAAGAGCTCCACTACCACCCTTGCACTGTGTGCCGTGTGTAGTACCACAGCAACAAAGCTGAGGCGGTTTACTCCAGCAGCGTTGCTCCGAATTCCGTGCAGCACTTCATAAGAACCGACAACAACCAGCAGGTAAGTAGAAGCCATCAGTTGAAACAACGCAAGGCCTTTATCGAACAGCTCGTCTTCAAGGGGCAGCTTGTCCGTAAGTGATAGATTAAGGGAAGTGCAACTATTTCTACTTGGTGCGACCAGCACACTGGTCCTAGTTTTGCCGCACTGGCTCATTGACAAGATGTTACTTCCGCATTATTGGTGAAGCCGATGATTCAACATTTTCTGTTGTCTTCATAAGTCCAAAGGCTGCCACTTTTACAACTTCTCTTGTAGAAATGAAATTTCCAATTTCTAGCAGCACTTACATTTTTCGACAAACCCATATATTCTTTCTGTTCCACCCGAAAACAAAATAAACAAGAAATCAATACAATAAACGATAAAAATTTACCATTTATAAGCGATATGGATTACGAAAAACTATTAAACCCTAAATCTTCGATGGTAAAAAAATTACCTCGTTTACTACAGAAATTTTTTCACTTCTGTGAGACATGTTTTGTCTGCTGAAAGGCTTAACTGCCTTCCCCATCTTAGCATGACCGGTCACTTATGATTCTCGTTGAAGTTGCAACAGAACGTCATTCCATGCATAGTCGCAGGGAAGCATGTGTTTGGTGGAGCGAAATATTTACCAGACTTTTCAAAACTTTGCCCGAAAAAAAAATGCTAAATTACTGCCAAGGAGCAAAATACAACGATTTAGTCTCATCACATGTTTGAAAAAAGTTCCATTACCTCCAACTTTTATACTCAGTTTTTGCAAAACCTGCCAAAATTTATAATTTTACGTGTAATCCCTGATTTATCGTCTTGACTACCTACTAGCTAGGAATATAATTGCTTTTTTCCTTCTTGCAAAAATTATGGAAGGTGTTTGATAAGTCAACATTATTGATAGGCTGAGTTTTGGTACACCAATGACTTTTGCTTGAAGCTTTCACAAAATTTTGCTCAATTTTTTCTAACTGGTGTACAATGTAAGTTAGGAATTACTGGTGCATGCACTTTTCAGGAACAGCAAGCAGTAATGGCAAATTATAATTTTACATTTAAAAACAATTTGACAAATATGTTAATCAGTCAGATTTATAAGTGAATTGCAAAAATTTTTCAAAACATTTTACCCGATTTTTACCAACTTTTGCACAATTTTGCGCAAAGTTATAAGGTTTACCTCCATCTCCTACGACTATAAATGATGGCATGACTTACTTTAACATGATGATAGCTACATACGGCTTGAACATGCTGGTAGCTTCATAGGGCGACATTTTTTTTCCCGCCGACATTTTTTAGAGCCAAAACATGTGGTATCAATAACGCGCAGACTCCTCTACACACGTTTCTTAGATTCGCTAAGTCTTGGCGGTTTCATCCAGTAGTTGCCATTGATTTGACCACGCTCGGAAAACCTCCATACATCCTAATGATCTCACCGGATTTTCGAGAAGCTTCCGAGAAACCACCCGGGCGTTCAGGATTAAAACCACATGGCCAGTTACCATGGCAAACTCAGATACTTTTTGAACTTGTTTTCATTTTGTTAGTTCTTTGTTTGGAAAAACGTGGAAACTATGTTTTTTATATGTGGATCTGGCAAGTATGAAAAACCTCTTACGAACAGGCTTCGCCTTTCGTTACGTGGCTGCAGCAGTGAGAAACGTCACACATTGTTCAAAGGACATGACTGCAGCTTGCAACATCTGACCGGAGGTGACGTGTAATTTCATGAACTATGTTGCAATTGTAGAAGTCAGAAAAAAGGTAACGCTTCCTACACCGTGTGGGGCTACAAAACCAGCTAAAATGCTAAAACAACATGCACAGAAGGCTGTAACGGCTGTGCATATTAATTCATCCTTAAAATCAGAGCCTCTCTTTGTGTTAAATTTAAAGTTGCGTGAAATGCATTGGTGTTACGTTGTTGAGAGGAAGCCTTTTTAGGTTAAGTGGTGATGCTCTGAGATTTTTCAAGTCCTTCGACAAATTATTAACCGTACACATGGATTGTCTTTAAATACCTGCGTCTAAGACGGGGCTTCCTTGAGGTAGGAATATAAAACATACTCTTATTAAGGGTATGGCGCTCACTTTATTTAAAAGTCGCAAAAGTCAGCCCTCGATTTTCGTGAAATATCGCGAAGACAACATAAATATTGTGGATATCAGACATGCGAACTTACAAAAACACACGTCTATCATTAAGTTTTATTCAGTTTGAAAAGTTCTTTGATAATTGAGGCAGCGCCGAGTAAATCTGGATTTGATATTAAAAAAAATTGTTACTGTTGCAGTCCGCCAGTGCAGCAATGGTAAAAGTTGCGTTTTAATTCTTTCGAAGCTGAACTTGCAACATAGTTACCACAACTATAAAACTATACCCAAAATCATTGCAAACCAGAAGTATCATTAGGCCTGAATTCAAAGATGGCCAACAAAATCCACTTCAGTTTTAATAAGTTTGTTTAAAAATCTTTTGGGACATGCTGGGCATAGATAGTTCGCAAATAACTACGTGCCACTTTCATGTCTCAATTAAAAAATGTTTTAGTGTAAAACAGCACCATAGGGGAAATCAGGTAACAGATATTACGTCGAAAATAGTGGGAAGTTTTCTTTGCGGCCGATACAGGGTGACAATTTTTCAGAAAAGCTTTTACAACAGCAGAAATGGTTGCAAATTAACATATATTTACGCACTGCTTTGCGTCACGGATATATGCTTCGTTTGACTTCACAATCACATGCCTCACGTTTTCACTTACTCATCAATTTGTCTTCCCATTGCTTCTGCTTCCTTCGAATTTCCTGACAGTTTGTTTACTGGCGGTAGGATCAGTCAAAGTGTGTGGTGATTTCAGATACACACGTTGCTGAACTAACGGTCGCATATCATCAGGGCCATGCAGAGGTTTGGTAGCGCCCGGGGCAACTGTTTGATTGTAAAACCCCACCTACCAAATTCTAGTCCTTTTTAAGGAGTGCGAGAAATACATACATTCGAAATGCGTAAAGGTAGTGTTGACAAAAATGTTTCGAAAAATCCAATGAAAAAAATTTCGGAGTATATTTTGTTTTTAATGTGTTAGTCTTAGATAATTTGTTTTATTCTATGGGCGTGGTGCGTGTGTTTATAAGCAAAATTCTTCTAGTAATGGGCATGCATTGAGGAACTAGATATTGCATTTTTGCTCGCAAATATGTATCACGTAGGCCCACCATAAAAGATAGCATTTGTGAGGCCAGATAAGAGTTCGAGTTATCGATTTTTTTCTAAATTTTACAAGCATTTCTCTTTCACAAATGAGCTCTCCTATAAGAAAATATTTGCACAACCCCATTTTTTATATCGACTGATAGTTCTCTTTCAATGCTGATTAACCAAGACGTATTTGCACAACAATTGAAAGTGACGAATCTATCGCCAATCGTCAAGCATGATACAGACCTGTAACACAGTTCGCATTGCCACTAAAAATGATACCAAGCGGACAAGATACCATCGCGACATGAAGCGTCCCTTCCTTATATAAATCCAACTTTGAACAAGGAAGTTAAGAGGCCTCGCTTTTTGTTCACTGTACGGTGCGCTGTGTTTTGGACTATGGCGTTAATAGATAAATGATACTAGATTTACGAAGGATAAAAGCCATTGCTTTTATACTTTTCAACAATATGTTGCTGCCATACTCGCGTCCCCATTGCGAATGTTTCAACTACTCCAGTTTAAGAACCCGGACTCTAGAGAGAATCGAGAGATATTTTTAAAGACTAGAAATTGTAGATTAACAATAGACTAGCAGGAATTGGCTAGCCTACAAAGGGGGAGAGATAAGCTGTAAATATAACGGTGGCAGCGCTTCATCTCTCTCTCTCGAGTTAGTTAAACGTATATTTGCATGCCCCCTCAGTAACTTTCCCAACAGATCCATGCAGCATGTGTCAGTAGCCTCACAATGCGAAATAGCATCAAGTTAAGAGTATTTTAATAAAATGTTATTTTTAATTTCACTCTTGTGTGCACCTTAGCCTTGGATGCGTGGGACGTGGCCGCTCGCTCCTCCTGCGCCCCTGTATGTTTCCCAACTTGTTCGGAAAAGCGGGCGATAGACGACAAACAACACGTCCAGTCCCAAACAATTTGGAATAGCCATCTTAGCCTTAGCTCTCTCTGTCATTTATAATGCAATCAGAAAAGTGTACTACGTAAAGACAACAAATTAATTTTGGTTGCAGTGGTTTCATCTATGCACTATTTTGTGATCTAGTGGAGAACGGTACTTTATTTTATCTAACACTGATACCTTCGCGAACTCAGAAAAGCACTTTGCAATTAATTGTTATGTCTGCTCATTGTAATCGTAAAGGCTTTAAATTGTGGAAATACTTAGTAACGGACTTCTTAGAAGTGATTCCGTCACTCTGTTAACGAGTGCTTTTTGAAAAAAGATTAGCAGCGGGAAGTTTTATATCGCCGCATTTTTTGCGTGAATTCGTTAACGATTGTCTCTAGGTCCATATCTCTATGCAAATTGCAGGGTTTTACAGGGTTGCAGAGTCGGAGCCGCAGTCGTAAGGAGTCGGATTCCTAACAACACTGGGAGTCGGAGTCGGATTTTTTTGTTTGACTCCGAATGTCCATTGCATCATTTTTTAAATCACACTCTTATATTGCGAATTCCTGTTGAAATGGTACAGTTTCTTTTAAAACTTTTCTTGAAACAGATATTTTTTGCTGTGCACCACGATTTCTATTGATTTTAACAGCCAAATTTCATTCCCTTTATGTTAAAGAGTGGGAGTCGGAAATTTTGGAATGGTCCGAGTCGGAAATTTTCGAAACTCGGAGTCGGGAGCCGGAAAATTTGGAAAGGTCGGAGTTGGAGTCGGATATTTTACCTCCAACCCCACAACCCTGGGGTGTTACAGGGCTCTGTCTTTGGTCTCTTATTGTTTCTAGTATATGCCGATGACATTGTCAACTGCACTGAATCCTTAAGCTGTTTGTTCGCTAACGACACTGCATTGCTGTTCTCCTCTAATTGTCCATTCCATCTCCATCAGGTTTTATCTCGCGATTTGTGCACCTCGTTAGTCGGGGTCAAATCTATGAAAGCAGGTTTTTTAAAGTGTTTTAGGGACCCGATTCGGGTTTCTAGAATTGAAAATTGGATCCTTAGAATCAGAGAAAATTATCAACGGGTCCCTAGAATCAGAGAAATCGGGGTCTCTACAGGTCCATACTGGGTACTTAACCATCCTCCTTAAAAAAAACCTGATGGAAGTTAAGTTTAATTCAGCAAAGACCAAAGTTTTAGGACAAACCCCATATCATTCACCCAGTTCTTAAGTTTGACAGCACTGACCTCATAGTTAAGTCGATTCATACAAGTATTTAGATCTTATATTTTATGGTACCCTGTCATGGCATGATCATAGTCTGTCGGTTAAGCAAAAGACCATATTTAGACTCAACCCCACTAAGCAGCTTGCACACCTTGTTCCACGTACGGTCCTCTGCACACCTTGTTTCTTGTTTTATCCCAGTCTTGGACTACGGTAGCGTGATATTCGCCAAGTGCTCTTCGAATAGCTTGCTCCTAGAACGCACTCGTACAAAAGCTGCCAAAGTAATATTGGCATGTTTACGTGCATCCGCAACGTCGCTGTCCTTTCCGATTTCAGCTTCATTACACTGTCTAATAAGAGAGAACTTATGTGAGTGTTATTACATAAAATCAAATTTGGTCTTACTTCCCCTGTCCCATTGCGTTATGCCACTAACTTTCAGCTTCTTCTCTCCAAATGTTCGCTGGTGCATAATTCATTTTTGTTTAAAGCTCCCTTACTCTGGAACACCTTACCACAATACATCAAACTATCATGTAGCTTTTCAGCGTTTAAAACCTGCGCCACCCGTTTTTACTATAGCAAGAAATTGATGCTTATTCCGTTACTCTCCAAAAAAGTTAGCAGACTTTGGAAAAGCTATTTTCTTGTATGTCTAAACAATATCCAGAAATGAACGTAACTTTCTGCAAGTCGTGCAGGAAGAACATATCTACTGAAGTGCACAAGCAAGCCAATGAGCACTGCGCAGGCGAAGCATCAGGTAACGAATCGACGGACACTGAATAATACTATTTGCAGATCTCAGCTCATTGATGATACGATACACGATATGTTTTTCCGGAAGCTCAATGAAATCATCACATATAGTTTTTGATAAACAAGAAGTGTGACCATTTACGTTGCAGGCATATGCGTTGATATGGCTTGCGAGAAAAGGGTCAAACTTTGAAATAAGATCGAACACTCCAAGAATGAGACAGCGTTATGAGGGGAAACAACCGTGTCATTTGTTCAACGGAATGGTAAGCTCCGTTCAGCAATACCGAACGGTCTCTGCAATACGCAGAACAAAGCGCCAACGGCTTCGGCATTCGCTCACTTCCTGTAGTAGGCAGTCGTCAATGCTTGCTCCAACGTCCTTACCTAGCAACAGTAATAATGCCTGTCGATAGTTAGTGCTGCTTTCATGCTCATCGAGTATGATCGAAGGGTGTTTCAAGTCGTTAACACAGTACGCTTTCTTTCCAAAAAAGCTTGCAGGTAAACCAGAAAAATGCAGATTTTTTACGATGAATAGCATAGCCACTTTCGAGGTGTTGCTTGTTGAGCTAAATTGTGGATCTGCGTAGAAACGTTTTCTGGCAGTAACGTGGTGACTTCTTTCCTTCGAAGACTGGCTGAAGCCGAGGAGCACGACTTTAATTGCTGACATTCGTCGGTACCGCGCTACAACCAATAATAATCCAGCATGCAAGTGACAATCTTTATTGGCCAGAGCACAACGCCTGTACATAAAGCATCATCATATCAAACAGATGCACAGTCTGCACTGACCAGTGCTTCATTCATTCTTCAGTAACGTTTTTCACACAGCTGGCGATGTACAGATGGCCACCTCACTGCTATTTGGCTCAGTAATACCTGCATCTGTGGTTCAGTTATCTACTTGTGCACTGTGGCTATTCTTCTAGTCTAACGTTGGCAATACTGACGGCAACTCGGTTTTCTTGCGGGTCATCGGTAGCGAGAACCTCTATCTCCTTCTGCTTAGCTTCCTTTGTTTTACGTTTGGCGAGTCCTGACGCATGTGTTCGCCCAATATCTCACCGTCTACTTGGTCCTGAAGCACACGTTACAGTCTCTAATCCGTAGCTGGCATGTGTACGACAGGTCTATTAATGCAGTCGCTTACAATAAGCTAAAAATTAGCAGCAGAAGTTCTCTTCACTGCGAAATGCAAAGTAGTTAGAGTTCAACCATTCCTGAAACCAAGTTATGAGTTTACTAATGTGTTGCATGAAACATGCAAAAGTAGTGAAAAAACGCTTCAATAGCTCACGTACTGTTTGTTGGAGGGCTTTTAGAAGCTTTGACACTCAAGTAGAAACAGCAAAAACGAAAATTTTTGTCCGCAGGGTGACCTGGTCTACGGTTGACCTCCCGTGCCGAAAGCCCGCCTGCTCCCAAGTGCAACGATTCTACAATGCTGTTACTATGGAAATAGTTTCATGTGGTATTGCTGTCTTACGAGTGTCTTGGTTTCGTTTTTCCTGCATTCACTAAATTGATCGCATTGGACTGTCTTATAATGTAGTGGGATGTCGCTATTCTCCAATCACGTTGCGAATCATGTAGTGGTGTTTTATTGCTGAAATATGGGTATGCGTAGTTAGAATCATCGCAAAGTTATGAAAGCAGTGCGTGCAGGCTGATTCCCCGAAGGCTTAACAGCCAAACCTGGAGTTTTTCATTCTCTACCGAGCAGTTAACGAATTTCCGTTCC
>JGI24158J21664_10000068_pt1 | contig 57242 bp, 39 predicted proteins | sample Ectturendosymbi3_FD_21664 | JGI IMG/M metagenome (IMG submission 21664) | reverse complement strand
TTCCGACAGATGAATACGTACCCCTTCAACATTTCACCAGATAAGCATGTACCCCTTCAGCATTTCTAAAGATGAACAGTATCCCTAAAATTTCTTTTGACGAAATATGTGGTCATGATTATTCACGGATACATTTAACAATGAGCATATAATGGTTTTTGAAAATAATATTCGTTGATATATATATAAATATTTGGAAATAAATAACATATAAATATACTTTTCTCTTTTATTGCCAACCCTATATGTACCCCTTCAGATAGGGAAATGTACCCCAGGTTGGGAACCCCTGGTTTAGAGTCTGGCGTGTGGGAGTGAAGACGTTACACAATACAAATAACTGACATTAATTTCGCACCGACGATTTTATCAGCATTCCTTGTTTAGCAGGAGGTAAAGGCTCCGATGCTTGATTGTCGGCAATAAAAGCAAGCAATCAAGGCTCAACCGAAAATTGTTTCATGACGTCTTCCCATGCCCCAACGACTGACCTCACGTGCATTTCCAAGTATTCATGCGCCACGCCTACGATGTTCAGTGAAAAATCGTAACTTCTTTCCCACGCTGAAAAGAGGATCGTGTTTCAAGATATCGTGTTCAGGTGGAAAAGTCATTGGGTCAACGTGACGCTGTAGCTGACTCTGCCGGCAGAAATGCAATCAGCACGACGTCGTCGCTTGACCGGAACGATTTGTGTCCACGGCAACATGTCTGAATCGGTGTGAAGCCACGTTTTTGCGTAGGGTACTACTGAAGCACGTGAGGTATGCAAGGTAACGTCGTAATGTCTATCCGGGACCTCCCCAATGGGAAATGTTCCCCTTGGCGCTTGTTGCAAAGTGCCTGTGTTTGAGTGAAGGGCTTGGGTCAGTGCGGATCCGATCGCACGATGGCAAAAAAATAGCTGCGCGCTTTTTCGGCTGAGGGGTCCTTTGAATTGTGATCGGCATTGTTTAAATCTTGGCTTGTAATGAACGTGCGAAAAAATTGGTTTGTAACTACATTTAAAAATGGTGATGGGCATATTTAATTTTAATATGTTGTTGCAACGGCTGATGAAACTGCTGAGCCTCAGCAAAGTGCAAGTGTGATGATTACGACCAAAATTCCTAAAATTAAATTTACATGCAAAAATATGTCTTTTAAAGCTATCTGTGGTGTCAACCAAAACATACAAAATTAAGGCTTCATTTTAGGTGGGTGACGCGTTGATAGGTTATTACAGTGTTTGACAATACTTTTTAAACGTTTCAGCAATAGCTTTTTAGGGTCTCTAGGCTACACTTGCCCATCTATTTATTTTTGTTTTAGTTGTTCGCCTATTCATCTCGGACTCGAAGTCACATGACGGGCCTGAAACGTAGGAAATACGAAATTTGTTGGCGTACGTGAAAAATCCAAACCCACGCACTAAGCAATATTGAGGAGAAAATCAAGCTAGCAACAAACAATCAAAAGGAAGTTTTTTTAACTGCATGTGACAAAACGAGGTCAAGGTATCAACAAATGTTAGGTAGACAAAAAGAAAAGCAAGTTAATGGAATGAAACAAGTTTGCAGTTGCCTTCCCCGACGCTCGCAACCTACGGTCGTCGAAGTTCGTTTGTCGTCATTTCCTCGTTTGTTCCAGTTGTGTGATAAAGTGTATGCTGACGTCATGTCGTTCAGTCAGCCTCGGAATCGCGCGAATGACGTGCTTCAGTTTGATAAGAGCAAGTCACGTTTTTCCGTTTGCCGGTTTCATCCCAACATTGACTCAGGTGCTTTGTAAGAAGAAATGTACTCAGCGAGTGTTTGGTTTACCGGTGATGACGCAGCAAACTCAAATGACGTCACGTACAATCTACAAATGAGAAGAAAAGAGAAGGCGGAAAAACACTGAATGCGCGGCGCGTTTTGCCAGCCTTGCTTCGGCGCACATCGCGTTTTTATTCATTAAAAAAATACATTTGATGAAACGCAATCGGCGATCTATTTCTTCTGAAATCTAATTTGTTATTTACCTATTTCATGCAATTCACTCATGCGGAAAATGCTTCACTGAAACTTACACAATGCATTGATTTCATTTTGCACTTTTTAAGACAAATTTTTTTTCCATGAGTCTGGGTAGTGGGTAGGCAGAAGCATCATGACAGGTCAGTGACAGAATTGAGCTATTCCATCCTAATTGTTCCACAGCTTTCATCAGTTATAATATTATCTCTACAGTTTGGAATTGAAAATCTCGCAACGCTGTGCCATGAAACGTTCAAGTTTTTCATAAAATTGGAACTTCAGTTAAACAATTTAAGCTATTTTTTTCTACGAAATATTACCTGTGCGTTACCTGCAGGTCGCCAACAATACGCCACACTCACTGTTTATTATCTGAAAATTAATATTATCCATTAAATCTTTCGAATGGCAAAGTTTAAATCTTTAAGTATTAAGAACATTTGGATCCGTAATTTTGCGATTGGAAATTTGTTGTCACACTATTCCGCTTTACCTTCCACATGCACAGAACAACGCACTAGTGTAGAAAACATTGAAGGAAGTTGCAATGTTTTTTCACAACCTGCCGATGGAGATTGCGATCAATGCGTTGCACAAACCAGAAATATTTTGCCATGCGGCAAGACGAGCAAAATTGCAATTTTTTGGTCCTATAATCATGAAACATGGCTGATTCTTTGGCAAAAAAGCTCCACGAATGTCATTTACCCGACTGAGTGTTAAAAAACAAAAACTTGTTTTGCGAAAACAGAGCAAAAACTTTGATGTTATCAACGTTTGGTCTGTGGCCTTGAAGAATACTGTTGATTTTTGCTTTCAGTCTTAAAACAGTTTTGTGTGTGGGGTCTAATTACTTTTGGAGACTAGTTACTTGAATGAAAATATATGCAAGTTCGAATTATTGCAAAAAGATAGTAGCAGAGGCCAGTCGGCTGATTCCTCAAAAGCTTACAAGCTTACAGCCAGACCGAAACCAGCTGATATTTTCGGGTGAGTCAAAATGATTGTAACATCTTGTTGTATTATTTTTGGGGGGCAAAATGATTGTAAGTTGTTGTTGTACCAAACAATTAAACGTGCTTTTGAAAATAGTTTTGGGGGCAATTTTCCGGTTGCCCACCCCCGGGTTGCGGGCCTGGCTTACAGCATACTTACTGTAGAGCTTTCAATGGAACATTTTTGTGATGACATTTTAATGCAGGCCTTGTCAAGTCGCGATCGTAGTTTTCACCAGGTTAATCGTTCAGCTGTAGTCTAAAAAGTGATTTGACGTGAGCAAAGAGACGGGATTGCTAATTAGTCCTTTAACGGATACAAAAAGCAATAAGCACAATTGTGGGTTGGATACAAGAAGGTTTATCCGTTGCATCTGCCATTCGGCCCACGCAGTGCTTCAACATCAACGAAAAGTGACTGTACAAAGTACGTCAGTTGATAGAGACGTTTTTCTTCAAAATGTTTTATGAAATATGACTTTATAGTGCGCAGATGAAAAATCCGAATGTGAACTGGTACGCGTTCATTTTGTTCAAATTTCTACTTCACTCATGATATTGATCAAAAATATCACTCGTTGCCATGGAAACATGTGCTTTGCAACGAAGCAGCGGATTTGGAAATTGTCAAAACCCTTTCTTTTTGTTTAACGGTTAAATGCAAAGGCAAAAAAGACTCTCACAAGTGCATTGTTTGGACGTGAGACCTGGAAGTCTTGCCAAGTCGTTCAAAGGGACAATAACGCAACAAACAATGACGTAAACGAAATCAGAGAACATCGAGTGATTGCTGACAATGGTAACAGCTGTTTTTCGAACCGACCAGTATGATTTCGTGTAAATCATTAACTGTTGCGGTTTTGTATCTTGAATGGTTCTTTTTAGTTGCGAAAAGCTTCAGCAAAGGTAACCAAACGTGCGATATTTGAGATATTGTGCTTCTTTCAACGTGACGGTTATTGTTGATTAAGTGTTGAAAAAAAGCAGGTCGCCTGCGAAGGAAACCAGTGTCGCGAAAACCTTGCACTGAGTCGAGAGGTTGTAAAAACAGAAACGCGTTTGGTTCCATCTTTACGTGGTCAAAAGCAAAATAGAGAACAAGACCGCGAAACCAGGCACGTGCCCGAAATTGGACAAGTTTTGAAACTACAGCAGAGGAGAGCAAGCTCGTCGTGGGTGATCCCTGGTGTCAATAAAGCGCGCTGACGACCGTCTACTCCCAGATGATGCTCTCGGACCGAATTGGAGACTGGAACAGTCGTCAAACGCATTATCGCCCGCAGGAAATAATGTAACGAGTACTTCCAATTTGAGAACATGATAGTCGCAGGCTTCCGTTTAATTTGTTCTTTAGAGACTCGGTGGACTCGCACAGGCTCAAGTTCCACCGACGTAGGCACGCTTGCGCTCATGAGGCTGGCCGTGGTGGTGATTGAAATAATTCGCGCTCGGGCTGATGCTTGGATCTGTGTCAAGTGGCGAATCGCCCTGAGTTGCGTGGTGGGCGAGACAAGACAAGCGGTGACGGTTTCTAAATCAGCGAGGTTGCGAGAGAGAGAGAGAGAGTAAGCCAAGAATTGAGCAGCCGAAGTGGCAATAACGGCTGAAAAGCTCCGATGTATTGCGGGAAATTTCGTCAAAAAGGGTTTGAAAGTTTCAATCTACGCCATCTACAGTAGAAACACTTTTTCCCAGCTAATCGCGCACTCTGTACTTGGGTCCTATTTGCTGTATACCTTTTTTCCTTCTGTATGGCGCAACGCACAATACGGATGCACATAGATGTGAAAATAAAGTAGATGCACACTTTGAATCATGTTCTGTGACTGTTTTTTGTTCTACCAAGCGTAAAACAATAAGGCAATTTTCATATAAACTGTTTTCCACATAAATTGAACCAGCTTGACTTGGTTCGCAAATCTCTATTGCAGGGGTGCACAACCTACTGCCGTACGGTCTCATGCGGCCTTTGATAAAACGATATGCGGCTGTGAACATGCAATTTAAAATGTAAGTTATGGCGGCTGTGCATTGATGAAAACGTTTGTCTGCTGTAGAAGGGTACTTAATAGAAAACGACCAAATAGACGTGTGGAGGCAGGGTAGGGTGAGTGTGTGGAAGTAGAAGAGCAACATGGCAAAAAAATTAAAATCTTGAACTGACTGGCGGCCGTAATTCATAAAAATGAACGTAATGCGGCTGGCAATAGCGACACGGTTGTGCACTCCTGATCTATAGGATCTAATAAACATGTCTGAATCAACGCTGAGCAAAACATAGCCGGCAAAACAAAAAATTATGAATGTTAAATGATTGCTGAAAATTTGGCTTTCATCCTGAAAAAAAACTGATCTGGCGAAAGACAGTGACTCGCAGCATTTTATGACTTGCGAATTATAGACGTAGTTTCGCAAATGCACTAAATTTGCCGTCACTGTGCTTTTGATAACCATTACTGACACAAATGCCTGCACAGACAATCACGTGTGTGGTGTTCCTTTTGGCTAATGGAAAAATGTTTCGTGATGAACAAGGTTAGCGATGATTCATTTGATAACAGAAACTGCTGAAACAATGAACATTCAACATACAGGTTTGCAAAATGGTTTATTCACAAACTTCAAAGGGAAACATTTCATTGGTGGAGTTGGGCGGGGAATAAAGAATGAAATTCACGAAATTTTTTCTTGGATAAACAATTTCGAAAAAGTATTTTGAAAAAGTTTTTTTTTCAGTTCCAAAGGATTGGTCAATTACAATAATTTTGTTTAAAATTGAAACTTTTTTGTAAAAAATGCATTTTTACGAGGTGTTTTTTACAGCAAAACGTCTGCATGGCGCAAACAAGTCAACATACAAGCAAGAAATTCCGAAGAGCAGTGGCAAGCTACTCTTTATATACCTCATCACAAACTCTGACCTGGAATTTACGTAGATGTTCGTTTGAAGTCTGTGGCATTTTTTACCGCACATGATGATGGTCAAATGCCCCAAGCAAGTTCAAGCTGGTTTTCCTAAACAAGTAAGAATTGCTAAACAGGAGAACACATCAGGTGCTCAGACAATAATTATTAGAAAGTACAAAAGTTACTCACATCAACAAACCGTTGTGAGCAGGAACATAAATACGGTGGGGATACGGGCAGATGTCCAGACCTTATTTAGCAGTGGGAGATGATGGTAAACCTTCCCCGTCAATAAACTAGTTTCCCCGTCAATAAACTGTGGCTGATTTACTTGCCGCCATCTTTGTGACCTTTAACTATGAAACATAGATACGCTTGCAAGTTTTAATCGTCGCAGAAGAATGAAAGCAGAAAGCAGGCAGATTCCTCAGAAGCTTACCGCAAGGCTAAAGTTTGTTCACTGTCTCTCCCAACTATATGCACAAATTTTAAATTTTCCAAAACCTACTCATGGCAGCCATAATGCCAGTCCACAAGAAATATAAGGAATTTGATCGCAAAGTTTGGGCGATTTTTGCGAAACAACAGAGAAATGTCACAGTATGTGATGACGTTCAAAATCGTTTCAGTGTTTAACGTTTATATTCAAACCAAAATTTATAATGCGCTTTTCAGTTTCACCACGTATTTTCTTTGTAAAGATTTGAAATTATTGCATGTGGGGATAGTAAACCTCTTTCTACGTTTTTCATTCACATAAAAAATTCAGCACGAGATTTGCATCGCCAGTCGTCTGGCTACCCTAACTTATACACGCCTTTCAATATGCGCCATCTATAACTCTGGCGCTTGTAATCATTTTGTTTTCAATACAGTGACATAAGCCATGGGTCCACGCGAGGTGTGATCATCGGAAAAGCGACATTTCAAAGGTGTCATTGAATAATAGGCGCTCTCTAGATGCAAGGTAGCCTATTGTCATAAAATTATTTTTCTTGAAATATGATTATGACTATTGACCTTTCTTTGTCAGATAATAATTTGATAAGGTAAACCCCAACGTGCAGCAATGGCCATACGAGAACGGTGAACCTCTTAACAAAAGCTCCTGGTAGGTATTGGAAACAGTCAATGACTACCGAATTGCCGATTTGAATAAGAAAATACTCATAGAGCTGATTAGAGTTGCTGAGAGCTGATTGAACAAGAGCAAATTCAAGCATCATCCTCTTGTAAGTAGCAGTTGCCAAGCAAATGTTCCGAAAATTTGAAGGAGGGTTTCAAACTGAAAGTCGTACTTTTTGCAGAAACTTAAAACTGAAACAAAGCTATTCTCTCAAACTCAGCTCATTTGAATGATTTTTTATACAATTATCACAAATACATTTAACAGTCAGAAACGGTTCTTGTTAACGTAGGTTCAAGTCCTTTCCAGCCTTAGATTGTTTTCCAGAACCCCAGGTGAGCATGTTGGTAGAGCAGTACTTGCCGTTATCATCACCGCCATACCCACGCTCGTCTCGTACGTGGCCAGGGGCGTACCGAGGCCATATGGCGCCCGGGGCAAGAAGCAAGTTTGGCGCCCCCTTGTTCGAACCTAAGGTCTTTTGGGAGTAAATTAACTGTGTCGAAGATAGTACTTGCGACATTTTTGGGACTTTCAGACGTCCCCAGTGATTCGGCGCCCGGATCACTGTGCCCCCTTGCCCTCCTCGTTACGCCCCTGGAAGTGGCGCTTTTGTCTGTGACCAAGCTAGTGGTTAACTTGTTGCAGAACAGCAACAAAATCCTTTGCTCATCTGTTTGTAAAATTGTGGAAACGACCCGACGTTTAGGGTGTGAAATAAACGAAGGCAGAGTGATGAAATCTATACTGTAAATTGAACTAAAAAATGTAGTAAAAGTATACAATCCACTATCCATTCAAGTATAGGCAAATGCTGCTTTGCATGCTTGTGGAAAAAGATCTGACGATTTTTCATTACTAACGTTGGATGTCGAACTGATGGAAAACGATTCGGTAAATCGTCGTTTTCTAAAATCATTTTCAAATGTAACAATTTGAGTTGCAAAGAAACAAAACTGTTATTTCACACCCTACTCCCCATTATCTGTCTTGCCTTTGCTAATTGGTCTCATCACCGTTACCACTACGTCATGTAATCAAGAGTGTTCACGACTTCTACTGCTTTCCTGTTTGTGCCATTTGCCCTGATGAAAGCTTATACTATTAGTTGGCTGACACGTCGGCGCTATTTTTTAATTTTACAACCGTTGAGCAAATATTTTTGTTTATAAGTTCGTGATTATAACTGGCCTGATAGGTAAGTGGCATTGTGCTCTAACCCAAAATGTTATAGAATCACAGCATCGGTGGCTGAACAAAAATGTGTATGGGCATGATCCAAATCACTGCGCTTGAATCAGAAAGGTAAGTGTCACGTGTAATAATTTTAAGATCAACCATAAATTTACTTACCACGAATTTAAAGTTTGCTCCTGGTTTGGGTTGTGACAAGTATCTACACTAAGTGATTGGACACTAGTGAATTCGCCTTGGACAAGCGTAAACCTTTTAATTTCATCCCCGGTTGCGGGTAAAGGTTATGCTAAAAAACGTCAATCCCGGACCGCAGCATTTAACTGTTCACAGCTTTAAGTAAACGTGGATTACACCCTGGGAAAGCTTAAGTGCACAGATATTTAAAACGAGATCAGATAATTGGAAAAACCAGCGCTTGGAATGTTGTTGAATCGTCTTCACCATTCCTCGTTTGATCAGCGGCTGAACAAGACACAAAAATGAAATCAGCATTTCACAAACTGGTTTTACACTCAGGCACTGCCTCAGTGTTCTACTTTTAAATCTGCATGTGTAGTTTCGCGTTCTATGCTTTTTTCCCATTTTTGCTGTTTATCGTCACTAGAGTACATTGCTACCTACAACAGAAATTTTATCTGAAAATGGAATGTTGCCTTCTTCCGGATTGGTTGTTGATACTGACCTTTCACCAATAAGAGAGGATATATACATCACTTCCTGGACAACACATACTTTGGGGCACGCAACAGAGTGAATGAGGTTTTAAAACACCAAACATAAGCCAAGAGATTGAGCGTAGCAGGAGGGGAGAAAGCGCGGTCAGTCCATCTAAATTTTAGACGACAATTAATCAACCTTTGAGCAAAATCTTTCTTGAACGTGCAAAACCAATTGTTAGGTCAAGCAGGCAATTCTCACCCTCTCAAATTATTTTTCTGACTCCGCCCTGTCCCTGTCCAGGAATCCGTTCATTGGCAAAACGTGAGACATATCGATCCAGTCAATTTAAACTCCGTCACAACTGTGTAAGTTCAAGTAGCATTAGGAGAACAGTGTTCCAAGAGCAACAAAATTTGGGAATTCCTCAATGCACTGCTGGTCCTTTTTTCTGTTTAAATCAATGTTAATTCAATTTTCTGTTTATTTAAATTTTTAAATCAGCAAAAGGTAACAAAAATGTACTCAGGCACAAACACGTTTGTTTAAATGCACTTAGCAAGGTGGCTTCAGCAGCAATACAGTATTGACATTTTAGCCCAGAAAAAAACAAAATTATAATTTTAAAGTATTTTTATTCTGGTAGAAGGTAGTCTTAGAAATAATTATTTCTAACACTCTTGAATTAATGACTAGTTGTGTTTTATGAGAGCATTAAATACGATGTATTCCTTTTGATGTACAACAACAGCCAGTGTATTTCAAATCAGGCAGCGCAAACTCTGCACTCTCACTTCCATTTGTTCTTAGTGAAAGTACAGTATCTTTGTCATGTTTTATTTTTTCCGTGTGAGGGCACGGTTGTCTACAGGACCCTTTTCCGGGGCACCATCAAAAGTTTCGTAAAAGTGGAAAAACTTAGTTTTTCATTTTCAACAGTATGAAATTAATTGAATAAAACAGAATATTTTCTGACATGCTTTTGAAACTAATACATTTACGAAAATGTTTTATCAAAGATATTTTTATTGATTGTGAGCAAAGAGTTCCATAAACTAACAATTGGCAACTTTTGGGTTTTTAGTCATTTTACTACCGTACAAGGCCCGTTTTTACCCAGACAAAGTATGTTTGCGGAACCACGTATTGTGTGTAGATCCTGTTTAACAAGCGGACCGCGGAAGTTTCCTAACAGTTCTCAGTTTTTTCTTTCCTAACAGTTTCTCAGTTTTTTCTTTTCCTAACAGTTCTCAGTTTTTTCTTTCCTAAAAGTTTCTCAGTTTTTTCTTTTCCTAACAGTTCTCAGTTTTTTCTTTTCTTGCAGGCAAACGCGGTTTATCAGCAGTCGCACCGGATTGTATCAGTTTCGGTGGATATCATGTGAAACGAGTTTAATTTGGACGATTTTATATTTACACTGTTGCAGTATAAGAGAACGCAATGGATCATTCGTCGGAGATAACTTCAGATTTGAAACTGTGTTACATCATTCGAAACTTGCCAAGTGCGCATCTAAAAAACTCGTTTTCAGTTCGTAGGTGCTGTTGAAAGCTCATCAAACGGGATTGCTTAAAAGCGTCCAGTCTATCGATTGACCGTCGGACTTCGAGCATTGCTTTCAGAGCCAATTGTGATAAAAGCGTGAAACGAAACTTTCGGGGTCAACGTTTCGACAAAACGTAACAGACGTGACGAGATTGACTGGGCCTATTCTTTATAGACCAGTGACGGCAGTCTGCGGTGTAACACTTATCGTCGTCATTCACTTTCACGTCCGTTTTTTCTCTGGGGATAGGTCGCGGGGCAGCAGCTCCAAGCAGGCCGTAGCCAGGTTTTGTGGTTTGGCCAAAATACATTTTTAGGGGATAAGAGATTTTTGTTTTTGTATGTTTGAAAGAGATTTTCCTAGGCACAACAAAATGTAGGAGGGCACAAGAACAATTTAGGGGGTACTGGCCCGATTGCACCCCCGTGGCTACGGGCCTGGCCCTAGGAGGACTAGAAGTAATACCCGGTCAAAAGAAAAAATGCTGCTTGCATCCAAATGAACATTAGTTTCAGACTACCTACCAGTACCATGAAATTGGCAGCAAAAGCACGCTACTAAAACCTTATACGTGGCGAATTGGCCCTAGAGCTTAGCGACCGTCACCGATTGTGTTTATACTTTTAGGAACACTACGTTTCGACGATCAGCTTACCATCTGATGTAGCCTGGCAGGTTCCATTTATAGACATTTGTATCAAAAACAAGTGTGAGACATCCCTGGCGACATGCGATATCTCCACCCTTGCACTGTCGCACTGCGGGAACAAGATCTCCACTCAGGTGAACAGCGTAGACATACACTGGCACACCGAATTGAGTACCGGCAAATATTGCCCGGTTTCCCCTATCTGGCGTCTTTGAAGTATTGTTCGTCATAGAAGACGGCAGACAGGATATTGTTGCGTCACAAGAAACAGACAGTTCCTGTTTTATTGCCAGTAGTAAATGACATTTTGTTTATGCCGAGTGTGATCAAGCTTGGTTGGAAGGCAATATTCCCAACGACACAGTAAGCCGCTGAAGTCCGCCTATCGCAGACTTAATGCGCCTTCAACCACGTAGTAAGTCGTTCGAGGAGCTCAATCACCCGCCAATCATTCATAACGGACAGCAGGTCTGGTGCGGTTCGCACCAAGTAATTTGCACCTGTACTTGATAAACCTTGCTCGGTGCTAAGAAAACATTGTAAGTGTCGTGTTACCACCTTCGCAGCTTCAAACAGGAAAATGGTCAAAACTAACTTTTGGTTTACAAAACATGCAGTCATAACACACTAGGTGTTGCCTTCGTCAAAACTTGGCACCATGCTGTGTTTCACTCGATCACGTGTGAGGCAATCCGGATGTGGTTGCACTGAAAACGAGGCAGAGAAGCGCCGCAAAAGTTCCTCTCAGCTGCTTAGAACAGTTCGCTTGAAACAAACGTTTCTAGTGGAGGGCAACAACCGGGTGGGCGGTTATATGAATGAAGTTGTGAATTTGAACTCCACTAGCGTAGTTCGCGTTTCACTCGTTGGTGTTTTTCGAAATAGATAGCATTGAAAATCTTCACCTCGAAAACGAAACTATTTATGTCACTAGTGTAGGAGGCGGGGCTGCAGGGGTGCGAGCGCACCCCCAAAACTTTTGATTCGGTAAAAATCCGGGCAAAATATGTGGAAATTTGGGCAAAATGTGTGAATACCTTCGCGAAATCCCTGTATGTGCTTTGATTTTACAAAAATGGCACCCAAAATCAAAGTTAGGAGAAATTTGGGCAAGTTTGGGGGAAATTTGGGCAAAAATGGTGCTTGAAGTGCTTTGATTTGAAAAAATGGCCGAACATGAAAAGAAATGCGGTCGTTTCTTTGGAGTATTTTTGGGCAAGTTTGGGGAGTTTTGGGCAAAAACCTTTTGCACCCCAAAAATTTGCCTGCGCCTACACCTATGATTTATGTTATATTTTAATGTATTTGTCGTAGATATCTTGTGCATGGAGATGTTTTCCTTGCTTGGATTAGTTGAGCAGGTAGCAGGTTCCTTGCTCGGATTAGTTGAGTTGCTTACTTAAACTGCGGCTGTGAGCGAAAAATTGAAATGAAGGGGCATAAGTTTTCATAGAAGTGGCAACAAAAGCAACAAATCCTAAGTACCGGCGAAGCAGCAAAACAACGGATATTTATGATAACCCTGCCTATGTTTCTACTGTGTTACGATCGGACCAGTTTTCCACTTATAGACAGAAATGCAATCATTAGAACAGAGAAAACCTGGAAGCCTTGTGGTTGAAAAGTTGTATAGCAAAAACAATAAAGCCAAAAAGACAGAATGGTTTCATTAAAACCAACGAGGTTTGCTTTGCTGTTTATAGTACGCCCATTGTTTTTCAAATAGAAATGTCGTAACTATCTCTAAAGACTCATAGGCTTCCACCGATATCAGCGAACTACAGTCAAAGTAGAGTATAGCAGCTGGTATTTGCCAAGAACCCATTGTTCTTTATAGATGTCCTCAATCGGCTTCTCTGAAATGGGATGGAAGCCCAACAAAGACACCTTAATTCAAGGTAGAGCTAAGAGGCTCCCAAGGATGTGATCGGAAAAGACAGTAAAAAGATTTTAACTATTGTTCTTTTAACTACATGGTTTATCCGAATAGGAGAGTCATGCTGTATTATTTAAGTTTCTAGTAGCAGATACAAGATAACGAGCAACGAGCCTTATTTTTGGATTTCGCATAAACCTTATATCTATAGCAAAGGTCGTGTTATTCGCGAGTACGGAAATACAACGCTGCTTTTAAGAATTAAGTTTTAATTACATAATTGTCCCCCATCAGCAAATTTACGTCAGAACCATAAAAAGGGGCAGTGCAGTGATTTTCTGGCTATGATTGCCTTTGAAGACAGCGTGTCGCATGAAACCAGTTATCATTTCGTCTGTAAAGCGCTTTTGTTGAAGGAGCGTATGAACCGCCAGAAGGGTTTGTCCAAAGACTGCACCCGCGTGTGCATCCTCTTTCGATAACAGCTGAAAGGAAACAGCAACACAGCGGTAATGACTTTTCGTCGATCATTTCGAGTGAAAAGGTCATCAGCGAATTTGGAAAGTTTTTGGGGGGAGGCGGATGCTGGACTGTTTGCCATAAGCACTGTGCTGCGTGAAGAAGCTTCGTGCGTTGTTCGCAGGCCGCAGCCCCGCGCCAAGATTGCCCTCCCGCTTGAGACAAGGCAACGCCAACGTTTACGTCTAATCGCCGTCAACTATTGTGTTGCTCCATTTATGTTTCCTGCGAGACTTCTGTGACGCCATATAAGTCCTTGTTGGGGTTCAGCGATCAAGTGCGCGCCGCCGGTTTAATGTTGCCCGAAAGCAAGAAAACAACCGATTAGTCATGCAACCAAGCATCGGCTTGAGTGGCCAATATGAGGCTTTTGAAACTACTATCCAAAAAATCAAAGGAACGTTTCTCTTAGGACTCTTTGCAAAATTGATGCTGGAGGCAAATATCGTCATTTGAATCAGAACCAGGAAACATGTTTTCCGACCAGCAACTGAAAAGCTTTTCTTCTGTATGGCTTTGATACGCGAGTGCTTCGCAAGAAATGCGTTGAAAAAATTATGATGTAATCTCCTGGAGTTCAAAAGATGGAACTACGGGATGGCTGCGCGGCAAATGTTTTACAGGCTGGTTTTGATTGCCGAGATATTTGTGTCGTTTATTAAGCCCAAAAACCTTTTTAAACTTTTTTTCCTGTACAGGTCGACGTCAAACATTACCCGAAGCTCCGCGCGATGTTTTGCGAGGCAACGCGCAAGATGTTTGGATTGTCTTGAACTGGTGACTTGTCTACACAAAGGTGGCGACTTTGATTCAATAAGCAAATTGGTTTATAGGAAATCGACTTCACGTGACACTGCTCATCCTCAGTCCTAAAATCTTATTCAAGTAGAACCGCATCGCATATTTTGCAGCAAAATAAAAACTGCTCGGAATAAACTAATCTGATCAGCAAGGTTGACGAACGCGAGCGCCGGGCAAGCAAGTTGTACAAAATTGCGTCAGAGAGAACTATTTCTAGATTTCCCAAGTTTTAGAGCAGTGGTTTTCAAAGTGGGGCGTAGCCCTTAAAAGGAGGCAATCTGATTTCTAAGGGGGACAGATGAGTCTGCCTGATGCGGTACAGGTCCAGTTATTCGCATTTAATTTATTTCATTATTCTTTTTCATGGATGATATGTTTTTTGGCAGCTTGTTTAAATCCTTATTGGCGTTTTACGCTTCATAGCTGAAAGGGGGTTCACTTTTCAAATCAGGCAATTTATATATCATCACACGTGGGGCAATCATGATATTAGAGGCACTTAGGTGAGACACATATTTTGCAATGAAACAATTGCCATCGCACAATAACAAAGAAGGAGGATTGCCCATATGGTTTTTGCTTATTACGCCCCTGCTGGGAAAGCCCACCAATTTTAGAAAATTACAACAACGTTTACTTTCTGTAAACTTGTAAAAATTTTGCTTTGGCGTTTTTTGCTCCATCTGCTGGAAAAGTGGGTGAATTCCGATTTTTCTTACAACGTACAAATATCCAGAATTTCGAAATCTTTTACAGGCACAACTAGCCGTCGAGGTTTATAGTCGAAACGGTTTGTGTTTTCGATCTTAGAAGATGAAGCTGTTTTTGGAAACCGATCAACATTTTTTACTTCATACCATTTGATAAGACTGATAAGACTTTTGAGTATGCAAATTAATAATGGCCGAAAAACTTCGAAATGGTTGGCAAGGCAAGTCCTAAATCGTCGCGAAAGCACCCCAGAGGTCATTCGAGGACCAAGGGGGGGATTACATCTGTGATCTGGTTTGATGGCGCCTAAATGTAGAAACAACAGAAATATTGCGGTTCGTTCGAGGCCGCTGTAGAACTTCATTCTTTATACTGTGATTCTCATGACAGAGTATTAGTTAGACAAGGCAGTTACGAAAATGACTGGCCACAATGCAGCAGGCTAGGTTCTTTAATCCGTCCCGCTGAACGTAGCCAAGTTATACTAATAAAATCAAATATGTTTTACATCAAATATATGTCAGGTTTCACAAACAACCACTCATCTGCTCCCGATCTCATCCGCTGTCCAATCATTGAATTCAGCGCAAATCCGCAAGTTAGCAGGTTTGGCATGCTCTGTGGTAGGCTCTTAAAAGCATAGTGGTTGGGGATTCGGTCAATTCGACCCGCGAAATGCACAAACTAATATTTGACCAACACCCAAGGGTCACTCAGCGCCACGTACGACGCCCAGAGATGAAGAAAGTTTCTGAAATGAACAAACAAATTTGACCAATTCGGATCCGTATTGAAATAGAAATGTTTAAAATACCACAAGGTATTTTGCTGATCAATCCAGTGCAGAGTAAAGCGTTTGTAAAAACACTGAAGAGGAGTGATGCTGAGCTGGATAAAAACATTTAGAGGTGGTGTTTCAGATTGATGCTTCAGAGTCTGTTAGTCAAGTAACATGCGTGATTACATAGTCCATTATAGATGCTTGACCAGCAAATGTGAAAATGTGTCGAATCGGATTAAACGAACTGTTCAACAAGCTCATTTTCAGCTGGGGGGAACCTGATTGAACTGGATGCACATGTGCTGTGTTAAAAGACATCTTTGCGAAGAATAATTTCAATTGAAGAGGCTTTAGCAGAAAAGTTTTCAATAAGATTGGCGAGAAGATCTCGAAACGACTGTTTCCTCGAATGAAATCAGCTTTCAAATACACAAGCTTTATCATAATTGTCTGAAAGAAACGGTCTTAAATGACTCGGTCGTAACGGGAGGTACAACGTCCATTGTCATTGATTTCTTGCCACTGAGCGCCGTGCTGGGCGCAAAACCCAGTCGGAAGATAATTCTTTCTGATTAAATTAGACCAAAGTTGATTTGTTGCAAATGAGTTAGAGATGCGAGTGCGACTGAAATGACAAAGGACATTTCATTAACTGCCAAGAATTAATTATATGTTTGTAGCCGTAGAACAATTCGCGCCGAGCCGGTGAACAGCCACAACAAAATTTCATGCTCTGCCATTTATTTCTACAATGTCGATGACCGTTCATTCGCATTTACACCGGAAAGGCTCGCCGCGTTACCAGTAGAAACACAACAGCGCTGATTAAAACTGCGAGAGAAAATTGACAAAAATTACCACTTTGGAGGAATCTCAAGTGTTCAACTTCGAAAAGCACTTATTTGTATAGTTTGATCGAAAAGTAAAATTGAGATCAATACAGTTAAAACAAACAGATGTTGCATATATCAACAAACAAACAAATTAAATGTCTAACTTTTGATATTTGAAATAGAAATCTGCATTTCTTTGTAAAATCAATCCAATATTTTTATTAGGATCTTTGATTGGTTAAGTCATGCTTCCACAAATGCTATTAAGCAATACTGCTGTGAACGTTTAACAATTCCACTCTCTCCATCAACATGCAATGCATGCGGAGATGGTTTAAGTTTGCAGAAAAGGTAAAGAAGTCAAATAAAAACATAACAAATCATAATGACTGATGTTATGTCATCAGAGGCAGGTGCGGATCTAGCCGGTAAGGTTACGATGGGGGATGATTTCAGTTATATTTGGACGTCAACTCTCATTACGGGTTGACTGCTGTACTAGAGATGAAGTATACTTCACAACACTGCTGTGACAAATCAGTGGACTGCAAAATGGCTTTATATCGCGAATGCTGTTTTCCGAATTGTACAAAATCATGGTGGATAAAGTTACTTTCGTAGGTTTTAGGGGAGTGATCACTTCAATTGCCCCCTGGATCCGCCACTGTTCAGAGGACTGTCAAAGCAGGTAGTAGCATCAAGTATGTTGGTAGTCATGCGATGAAGGTGAACTATTCATGAAATTAGAGTTGTTTCAACCAGTTGAACCTGTCTCCAAACGTGATCATGAGAGATCACAGCCTGATGATCAGAGACGCAGCCTTATTTTACTATTAGCGTACAGTTGGGCCTTTTTTGTTCATTCAATAAATGTCCATGACAGCTTGTGATTTGGCAAACAAACAACTGTTACAGGCATCATTCGAAAAAGATTTTGAAAATTTTGACTTTGTCATCATTCGAGAAATACGTATTGTCAAAACGAACAAAAATGGTCTGGACTATCGCAGTCCAACATGATGTTTTGATCTTTACGTATATGTGACCATGCCGCTTTGATTTTAATGAACTTAGAAGCACAAGCGTTTCGTTGGTGAAAGTACAAAACTGTTTCGTGCGGAAACGAGCCCTTATTTTACAACAAGCTTTATTTTAGTCCATGAACTCTACCACGAAGGGTTATGTTGCATACATTTCAGCGTATTTTTTCTTTTTATTCTGAGTTTATACCGAACTACGTTTACACTTGCTTATTGTGTCTGTAAGCAGGGCTGTGGAACTCAAGTTTCTGGCTTAGTCTCCAGCTCCGGGCATCTAATTCTTTTGGCTCCGTCTCCGGCTCATGCATCTAAAATTTTGCTCCCGGCTCGAGCACGATGTGGTCCATTGAAAGCTAAAAACCATTGTATTATTTGTAAAACTCGGTTACCCCACAAATTTTGTCGTTGTCTGTAAGTCTTTTTCAATGGTTCCTGTAACCTTGGCGACTTCTGAACCTACTTGCGCAAAAAAACTCGTTTTCTGCAAAGTTTCAGCAAAGGTGGTTCCGGCTCCAAATTTAAAGTTCGAAATTCAGGTTAGTTCCAACTTTAAAGTATGGGAGTTTTTGATACATTTCAAGCCTTGTGATTGTAGAACAATCACGTCCTGCCCACCGCAAATTCATAGCTGTGACGAATTGCACGTAAGAGGGCAAAAAGAGAAAGTGGTATAAATACAGCCTGCTGCGAAATCATTGCTGCTTGTGTGAGTTTACAATCGCAAGCCTTTTATATTCTCATTGTACCCGACGCAGTAGTGCTGTGCGTTGAATATGTAATTGTGAAGTTTTTTTTGGTAAAAGTGGAGTTTCTGAAAAGGTCGAGATATAAAATCAGTCAACACTCCAGGCCAACTGCTCGGTTTGATCGCGTGATCCCTTTCAGCCCGACGCTCATTTGTTAGTTTGGCGAGGTGACGTTGCCTTTGTCGGGCAAAATGACGCTGGCACCTCTGTTTGTCTTCGCGGAGTGAGCTTCTCGCACTTCAAATAGCGCTGTCGAGTGTTGGCGACGCTTCCGTCCACTGCAACACGCGAGTTCTATGTTCGTCCCAATCTGAGCGACACGTTGCGCGCCTCTGCGACTCCCGTACGGGCGATAACGGAGCCAGGTCGTTTTTTCACGTCAAGAGGTTAGCGCCAGTATCGGAGCTGTCGTGTTTTTTTTATCAGCAGAACAAGCAGCGACTTGAAAGCTGGAGTAAGCTTGAGTAAAACAAAAGCTTTTGCACAGGCGATTGTTGGCGGTCTGCTTGACTGCTGTCAACTCTTCTCGGTCTCCGCGGTTGCTGCAAGCACCGGCGCAAAAACAATGTAGTGGAAGCAGCAATGATCGGCAAACCTCCCACATTTGCCTTGCGCCCGCTCCACTGTAGGAAACCGAAGTTGGTTTGACACTGATCGTGAGCTACACAAGCCACCTGGACAGCGCTGACTGAAAGGTGACAAGTTCATTTGCTGCTGCAGACTCCTGACATCGTGTTAATTAATTCGGCAGATCTGCGTTGCTTCACTAAACTGTCTCGTCGCAGACTAACCTGTACGAAAAGCTCTATTGTCGACGACCATCCACAGTTGCATTTGTCATAAACTCTGTCGCAATAAGACAAATAGGATTTTTTTGATAGGCTTACAAATAATCAATGGTTATCCGCGCAGTTGCCTAGATCCCTCGTCATCACTGTTATAAAAAGTATAAGCCGATCAAATGCATCCAGGAAAAGCTGCGTACGTCAATCGCTTTCTTAAATGATTAGAAGCTTGATATAATGGTTGCCACGTGAAATTATTTCATTTTCGGACATAGTACAATGACAGCACATGTTTAAAAAACTGTTGCAGTTTTAAAGTGCAACGCATGCAAAGGCGTTTGACAACACAAATCACTTGTGACACAGCTTCAACAGCTTTCAGTGTCAAGAAATTAACCAAAACAATCTTAGTTAATATTCACAAGGAACAAATCTCCATGGGCTATGCAACCTAATCTAATCGCAAACGGATTTGTTGGGAAATCGATTTCAAGTATTTACGTATCTTCAGTCATGTAAATAGCAAGTAGAAGCTTGTGATGGAAAACTAAAGCAAGACTTACAGAAGGCACTCGAACTATAGTTTCAAACACACGCTGTGACCAGGGGCGGAGACAGACATTTTCATTTGGGGGGCCACTGGAGGGGCCAGTTTTGCAACAAGGGGAACTGTCAATGGTCTGTGTAGGACTTTCAGAAAGAGCCCTAATTTTTGGAGTGCCAGGCAAAATTTTGGGGGGCAGTGGCCCCCCCTGGCACCCCCCTATCTCCGCCCCTGGCTCTGACCATAACATTGTTACAACCGAAGCCAAAAAGCAGAACTGCTGGGGGGAAGCTTTGACTAACTGGCTTCCACGAATGTCTGTCGAGACATGTTTTGCCAGCGTTGTTCGTTGACTGAATTTCCAAGCGATGTAGTCCAAATAGAAGTGTTAACCTTTTTAGGACTGTTAGTCAACGGAAATACCCCATCGCGTCAAAAATAAATGTAAAAGTAGATGAGAGAAAGTTTATTTTCAGGTATACGTCACACCCCTACTAGTGTGCCCTAAATCACACTTGAAGCGAAACTAACTTTTGTTTCACTGACATTGATAGTGTTTACACAAAACCGGCAGCACAGCTGTGTAACGGCTGTGAAAGTGTGTTTCGAATTGTGTATTATTCCTTGAAAGTAGTTTTTCTATTTACTTCGTCGGAATTCATTCAACATGTTTTGAACACTTGCTTTCTGCAGGAACGTTGCATTCTCGGCAATGAAGCATTATTACGTCATGATAAAAACATTTGGACTTTAGTAACGTTTGAGCTAAGCCAGGGGTGGTCAATTAATTTCGCTCGGGGGCCACTTTGAGAAGGCCACGTATAGCGGAGGGCCGTACCTTCTAATGGAAATAGAAGCAAGTCTCGGTTCACGTTAGCCTCAGTACTAACGTTTACTGTGATAAGTTGGAGGTATTTCAAATTTGAAGATTTTCCTGAATGCTTCCGTGGGCTACAGAAAACGCTGTGGCCGGTCACATGTGGCCCGGGCCAAGGGCCGCTATTTGCCCGCCCCTGAACTAAGTAAAGCATTTCAATTTGCCAAATGTCAGCATCTATAGAGCAGCTCTCGGCAAACACAACTGACAAAGTTTTCTGAAAGATTTCGATGATTTTGAAAAAGATTCACCGCAACAGGTTTCTGTAACGTTTCAGACGCAACGTTCCGCATTTTCTTGTTGCTAAAAGTTAGAATTTTCAAACGAACACAGCTTTTGAAAATGCGTTACTGTGAACGGGCTTGTCGAAACATTGATGGATATTCATGCTTCGGAATTTGCGAAACAGACATTTTGTATTGCCACATTGAAAACAACATGATAAGCTTTCATGAAATACACCATTTCATTTCATACGGTTTCCAAACTCACGCAGCAAGGAATAAGCCGTTGGTTATCTGTAGTTACTAAGACGAGACAGTGTTCTCTGTTTGTAAACTATGATATGCCTGTGAACAATAGCGTCTATGCCAATGGTGGGCAAACTACGACCCGCTAGCCAAATCCGGCCCTCCAACCCATTTCAACCGCCCGTCAACTATTTTCAGTACTTCAATCAATATCGAGAAATAAGAAGAGAAGGAAGATTGGCGTGGCCGGTTTTCCCTTTGTTTATCCAGTGTAGAGGTTCACCACTACAGTACGACTTGCATAAGTTTCTTTTAAAATTCATTTGGCCCTCGGTTTGGTAAAAAACTTAGTTCGTGGTCCCTTGTCGGAAAAGTTTACCCACCTCTGGTCTATGCATACAGCGAAATAGCGTATTATTTGAACGTCTGAGGAGCAGTAAACATCTTCTATAAATCAGGTTTTCATGGTGTTTATTTCAAGCCCAACCCTGTCGAAAATCACTGGTATAGAATTTTCCCTATGGTCTGCATTTGGTGGGTTTCTTGTTCTGATGTTGAAATTGACATCTTTGCTTCTGCCAGAAAAGTTTAATTCCGTTTGGAAACTTACTGCTTTTTGTGCATAGAATCATTGGTGCAAATACACAATGGAATAGGCTGAAATTTGCCAGTAAGCTAGGTATCTGTCTCTATTACTTGCACGCAGTCTATATAACTTTCAAACAGCTTACTTTGTGCAACGTTCAAAGAGACACATCGCTTTCCGTTCCAAGAAGGGTATAGATTCCGTGTTTAATCATTTATCCGGCGAATGTGAAAACGTTTAGTGGTAAAAAGGATTCGCAATTTTTGCGCTTTGGTTCTTGGCTTCCAGATATCCATGCGTTCCTGTTGGTAGAAGAAGATGAACCAAGTCGAATTGTGGTTGGCACTTGTTCGAAAGAAGCAAATCTTTCATAAATGCACGTTCACTTTGGTAACGGCCCGAGGCTTGGTGAAAGCAAGAAAAACTGTCAAGCAGGGAAAACTAGATGCGCAGTCGAAATTTTCGTAAATCCCAATATCAGGGGTTGGGCAAAGTCAGGAAACGCCAAACAATGCCGCGCGGCAATCGCAGATCCGTGCCAGCAGCAAAATTAGGTTAGCTGCGCGTTGCGTGGGGTTTGCAGTGCCGCTAAGACTCATGTTTGTTTTGCCTCACTGCTCCAGCCGTTACCAACTTCTCTCGCCTTTATTTCTTCTTTTCTCCCTCATTTACTACTGCCGAGGCGAAAGGAAAAAAGACGTTTTGTCGAAGAGGTTCACTACGTTTCGCCTGAAAGAGTATTGCCGCTAAATATCAGCTGGCAGCTTGTTAGCGCAAAAGCCGAAAGGTTATCCCTCACAGCATACAGGATCTAATACAAATATCGATTGAGATGCAACATCAAGTCAGTGCTTATCATCTTTTTAATTTACAGTGAAGAAATAATTCTGTCCATCCTGAGCGCTTGCGCAGTTAGTTTTTAGTGCAAATTAAAGTTTTGGTCAAGGATCTAATCTGGTGTAATTGAAGGAAGATTGATGCCGGTTTGCAACCATGTTAGAGTGAATGTAGAAATCCAAGCGCTGCAGAAAACGCAGATGTTTAGGTCGGTTGTAGTGTCGTGCGCTTACATTTAATCGCATGCCGCTGAAATAGGTCGTAAATGTGTACTGAACTCCATGGGGCAGAGTTATACTTGAAAGTTTGCAAAGATGTACAGTAAACGATAAATTGCTTTGTCGTAAATGATATGCGCACTATTTGCAATTTAGTAACACATATAAGATTGCCACTCTTGTGCATACCTAAGTACGAATCGAAAGGATTTGAAAACATATTTTGTTGTGCCTAAAAATAACTCCATCCAGGCACAAAGATAGTCGCGCGTCGAGGTTGACGAACTGTTGATTTTAGATATTTCCTGTATCGCAGTAGTGTGCGTTTTAATGGCACTGGTCGCCATCTTCGAATTTCTTAAACAAGCAACGCAAAAGCGACCTAAGTGACAGAAAACAACTCGCTCCCGCCGAACGCCAAAAACCGGCTTTTTCGGCAACTCACAGAAAGTTGGCGTTTCGGATGGCGCCGCTTATCAGCCGTGTTCCACTCGGTCGTGCCGCCTGCTTGTGTTACTGATTTGTGTCGTCGACTTGACTGTGCACTGACGTTTTTTTGAACTAAACGTGGGCTCCACGTGAGGTCGACATTTACGGAACTGGAGATCGGTTTGCCAAACGGTGCTGGCACGATGTCATTACAAGCGTCGTGTGCGACTCAAACTTTTTTTTCGTTAACTTAGTCTGTGCTGCCGCTTCGTCCAGTTAGGCGAGAGAGCGATAAGTAAATGGATATGTTTTTTTGGCGAACTGTGGGAGGCGATGATTCAACTCAAACGGTAGTCGATTTTGGCGACGAAACGGTCGGCGGGCCTGATGTCAGCAAGGCTGTAAAACTCTTTGAGAGGTAGACCTGAACAGGATAAAAAGAAGGCTTTGAGTTCTGATGAAGATTTATTCAAACCGCAGCGGGAAAAGTTTCTCAAAGCAGAAGTCATGCAGCGACAGTTCGTAACACGCCACAATAGCGATTACAATGAATGATGCTCCCGCACCATCAACTGCTGTGCGATAACCTCAGTGCAATGCTCAAAGCTTTCGCAGCAGTGGAAGGGTTGTCTGCTGAGGGAGACGTTCAATAAAAACATTTGCACTCATATTTGCTTGGAACAACTGCTTTGTGTGGAGCAGTGCAGTTCAAAGGTCTAAATGTCGGGTGGCCTCGCAGGGAGATTGGTTTGTGCATTGTGCTGAGTATCCAGAGTTGAAGAGGCCATCATTGCAGAAAAGCTTTTATAGTTTATCTAGAATTTATTAGGAGATAGGGTGCATTTTTACCTTTTCGCTTGTGCAGTTGGCTTGACTGCGAATCATCATCTCAGCTTTTGAAAGCATTTGGCCAATCTTGGAAAGTGCATTAGTTGGTAGTTCTATTCCAAACTCTTCTGGCTTGTGAGCTAAACAGTTGAGTGAAGCAAAACTTTCATGCAGTTCTATTTCAACGCAGAGTATACCCTGTATTAGTTTTCATTAAGCTCATTTTTTCAAATGGTTTTGAACTACTTATCGTACTGAGTTTCAGTTCTAGAAGATTGGTTTTCGCGGCTTTGCGTGAGAAGGATTATACTCTGTACATGGACACGGTGCCCACTTAGAGCACCTCAAATCGCAACCGCCTGTTGAACAGCTGTAACGTGTCATTCCTGTCATCATTTACGGAACTGTCTATAAATGGGTCTCAAGTACCGGATTTCCACCGTGTAAGTGAACTGACCTAGTTAAATGAATCGTTACGTTTCTGCCAAGCGTGTTAAAATAGTAATACTTTGAAAAGTTCAAGCATGCGTGCCGATCGATTTTGGATAGCACGTTACTGCGATGAATTTGAAAGAGGCAAGCGCTGTGGAGCGCTCTGCGTAAAGTGACGTTCATGTACATGTTATTGTGGTTTTATCCAAACATGTGTGTTTATTCGTCGCAAAGCAAATCAACGAGCGTCAAGCGCGTATCAATTTCCATTTGAGGCTAAGTCGAAACTGCGGCCAAACTCGCCCCGAGCATGACCGACTTACGACGATCAAACTCTTTGATGTTGTAACTGTATCAGCGGGTGTCGCTGGCGGAGAAAAGCCGCATGCCTTTTTACGGAATGAAATAGTTGCCGACTCTTCGTCAAGTCCGCGTTAGTGGCTGCGCCCAAGCAAAAATCAGCTTGTTGCCAAACAAAGATAAGCTTTAAATGTTTGCCTTTGCAGAGCCGTTGCTGCGCTCCTGCTCGCGCTGGCCGTTGTGCGAGCATCGTTCCCTGAGAACATCGAACCCTTAAACAAGCTCAAGTTTAGAGGTGAGTGGATTGTGCAGCCATTGACGACTTCGAGATGAATTGGACAAAGCAGTGCTACGTTGTTGTTCAACTTGTGCCTACCGTTTGTCTGTGTTTCCTCTCGCCATTGTTTCTTGCCCAGTGAGTATGATTAAAGGCCTTGCAGTGTTGCCATCGCTTATCGCTTGTTGGTGCGAAAGGTGGGCTTTACTTTCTCCCCGACTTTTATTCAATCGACTACGTTGAACAGGATGGCATTAGTGCTGTGACCTTGTTGCCAGCGGTCGTCTCACCAAAATGACTTTTAAGAAACCACAAACTGTAGCTTTCTCTCAAAATTATTTTGAGCTTCACGCAAATCAATCTGCTCTCGAAGATAACGTTCCGCCCCTTTCACCTTCATGCACGTGATATTGCCAACCACCATTCCTACTGTCAGTGCCTAGTCAAGTAAACAATAAAAAGTAGCTGTTACTCAGGAGCATTTTGTTGTTCGCGGTCGTAAAATGCATTTCGCTGATGACTTAGTGAGTGCGTTGACTGACACTCCAATTCGTCCTCTAATTACAACCAGCTGTCCTGGTTTGTGCTGCTCTTCCAAGACGTGGGCCGATTATTTCTCGTGATTTACTGCGTCAGATCTTAAACGACATTGTCCAGTCGGTGAAACAGCGAATGTCAGAAGTAGTTCAGTCAATTTTCGCGGGTCTTAAGTTTGCAGCCCTGGCCATAATTTGAAAAATTTCATTCTGGGCTTAACGTTCAAATTTAAACTTGATCGATATTCATAATAATTTGAAAGAAACGTCATTTAGGAGACGAGTGTTGTCTCCAAAATGATAACTGAAAATGAAAAGGGAAATGCACTGGCAGTATATTTTAAATTTCGCGAGGCTTTAGAAATATCTGCAAAGAAAAGCTTGGATATTTTTAATGAAATTATGTTGGTGACTCTCAAATTATCTTTTTAGACCTTCGTACGTCATTTTTTATTAGTTTGGCACAGATGTAGCTGCGCAAGCCGTTCCGTATGTTTTATGAATACTTGATATATCGTTTTGCCGTAAACGTCGCCCCAGTGAACTCGTTGCGGATTAACTAGTCATTGGGCATGTTTGCTGCCCTACCCACGGGATAAGGTTAACTTTTATTGATTTAACTACAATCACGTGGTCCGTTCTGTGTCCTTTATTTACCAATGCAGGCAGAACAAAAAGAGCGTTGCCTTTGTGACGTAACAACCATTATCGTTAAATTAAATTCGCCACGTAAGTTTTCCTTTATTCCTTTTTCTGGCTGGGTTTAAATTAGCAACCTTCTCTGCCAGCGCTTTTCTATTTTCAAACCAGTTCCTTCAGGCCGTTGCGCGCTGATAATGTATAAAAGCAAAACTAGACGTCACAAGGCTTTCACTGTTTTGTCACCATCGCGCTTGTGTGTGTAGTTATGAAAACACAATCCATATTCCACGCGACATCCATTGGTCTTGGTAAAGCAAACATGGTGGTTTTGAGGCACAGTATGAAAAGAAAACAAACGTGATGAAACCCCGCCGCTGGTTCAGCGAATTCAGTTTCACGATTTTTGCAGTAAAATGAGTTTCACGAGCTTTTCTTGACTTTTTAGTGCACAGCAGTTCCTTTTACCTGGAAAACACCGGCTAAACTGCTCAAGCTTGAAAAAAGCTTACGTGTCTGACAAAGTAACTGCTCTAAATCGTCTGTACGACGCTGGGGCTTGTCTCGAGACAGTCATCAGTCACCACCAATCGCAGGTGTGCAGTAGGCCAGGAAGTTCATCTTGTTATGTCATAGACGCTGCTCCCAGGACACGATATTGAGAGAAATATAAAAAATGCTACGTGGTGTAAATTTAATGTAGTACCTCTTTGGTTTCTAGTTTTGGTTATCTGAGCTTGTAAGTGATGGAGAAAATAACTTCAAAAATTACGTGTGCTACTGCGTCATGAAGCGCTGGTTAATTGACCTTAACGCTCGTGCTACGGATACAAATGGACGAATGATGTCTCACGAACATCTGTGTCCAATGCTGATTTGTCGAATACGTTCGCTTTCTTAACATTTTCATTGTCCTAAATCTTGCTTCAATTCTGGGCATGACTGTCACTGAACCGTGGTTGTTATGTCATAGGCTTAGGTAAGGAAGGAGGCTTCTTCCAACTGGCCGTTTCCTGGTAAACGGCAAAAATAGATTTCGGTTTCCCACAATTCCGAATGTAGCCTTATTTGGCTAATGAAGCAAACGAGATGTTGTTGTTGGCCAACTGGTTCTTCAGTGGTATGTGTAGCATCGCCGCGAAAGTTCCTGTTTGTAAGACATCCACCAAAATATTGTGTTGTGGAAACCACACAAAAAAACATGGCTTGTTTCGTACAATTTTGCATCTCGTTTTATGTTAGCATGCTCTTTACTTTAACGTATTTATTGTTGCCTTGGTCCCAAATGTCTCGTACGTGTCGTTCAGGAAAGCTTACGGTTATGGGGTCTCCAAGCTTGACTAAGAGTTTTCCACCCAAACTCTTGCTGCAAAGATCAATTTGACAAAGTTTCCACAACCGTTTGCTGGCATGTCTTGTGAAGCTTCCGGGCGTTAGCTTGGGCAAAAAGAAACGAGAAATTGGCGAACATTGCGAGATCGCCGCTCAGCACCTGCTGCTCGTTGGCGTAGCAGTGAATTTAATCCTATGGCTCTTGTCCCCGCTCAGCCCCGGGCCAGGTTACGGCGGAGTGCCTCCGTCAACGCCGTGATTAAATCTGACCTGTCCGGCGACTTGTCGCGTCGCTGGAAGCGCATCGCTCGTAGTAATCTTTCCAGTGCGTCGCAGGCGCTCAAAGCTTTGGAAAGCAATACGGACAGAATGATATCACTGACCTGCTGGCTGCCTTTATTGCAAAATCGTTGATGGTTTTATTAGATTTTTTGTCGTGCATGAGTCTCAGACGTTTGATATTTACAAAACCAACTGTAACGAAATGCTGAAAATAGCTTGCTGAATGTTTTGCTCAGTAGGTTACTGTCGGTTTTGATAAAGACTGATTAAAGGCTACCCTGCCGATGAGATCCTTGAAAACATAATGATTGGAAAACCAGTAATTTGACGAAAATTCGTTACTTTGGACCATGTCGTTTTTCATTCTCTTGTCAATGGAATCGTCCGGCAGGGAGCGGTATTTCTGTTGTAGTTGTATTCGTCGATCGTGCATCTACGTTTTGAGATATAGATAGGCTCGATGTCGGGAAACTGAGTTCGTGCAACGGCGCCCAGAGGTCTTTGTTTACGCACCGTTCCTTCGCGTGACCGCTCCGTGGAGTGTCTCCTCTTCTCGCTCAGCGACCCGTGACCAATCATACCTCTCACAACTGCGTCGCGCGTAAATTTTCGTACCTTGAGAGAAAAACTGTCGAACGTATTCATTTCGAAGTCGCAAGGTTTCGCCATTCAGGCAACCTTTTGCTTCTGCAGGTACGCAACAGCAACAGAGGTTTGACCTCCGGACAAAAACGCGCAGTATTCGTAACAGGAATTGAAAAAATATTGGTACGCAGTCTTCTCTAAATACGAAAGCGCTTACGGGATGCATCTGGCGATTGTCTTTTAAAAAAGTGCTTTTTCACATGCTCCCCGCAGCAGAACGACACCAAGTGTTAGGTTTTGAATGCCCGCAGAGGGGTTGTCCCCCAAGGAAGCGTGTGGTTTCGTTTGCCTTCTCTAGGAAACCCATCCTGGTGAGGCACTGACCGTTGTGTGAATAATAATCGAGGTGTCACTCTTTTTGCTGATCTTGAAATATGCAAAACGTAGTGTAACTGTAAAACACGCGATGAACGTTTCTCAGAATCGTGCTTTCTGTTGGTTTCACATGTCAAAGTCCGACACTGACACAGTAATTCCTCGTTCGGTGTTTGCTTTTCTGCGTAAAACAAATACGTCGTCACGAAATGCTTTTTTTTTAGTTGCTATTTTTACGCTGAAAGCATAATGACCCATTCGCAGTAACCTGAAACTCAGCGCTTGGTCTGCAAAACGACGTTTAAACGAAAAGCACAATTATTATGAAGCGTCACTACTTGTCTATTGCTTGAGGCGTGTGCGTTGTCTTGACCACGATAACGACACCGCGTTTTCCTTCGCTACAATGATTTGTGTAAATCTTTTTCAAAACGTCTTCGTGAGCATTGCCGCGCTGAGTTATCAATTGCCCTTTCGCCGGCCGTAATTGGCCAAAACAGCTGCGCTCTGGTAAACAAACAGGACCACTCGGCGTCTTGAGGCCGGGCACTCTCGAAAGCAAAATACAAACATCTGCGCGTCTCGAGGCGAGGGCCGCTCTTACGACCTCGCCCGAAAGACACTCGATTCTTAATCAGCACTTACAAACTTTCGATTTGTGCGCACTCCTCGGTTTCTTTTCCCGCAGGCGACCGAGACAGCTGCCGTACTGTCGCCTGGTCTTTGTATTTTAACTGACGGATTCGCGCGCGTCCTGTGTTTGCAACTGACGCGAGTCTGCGTCGGCATCCGGACCGGCTTACTACGTCGCGCGCATGCGCAAACGGCTCAGAAGTACGAAGTGCCGTTGGTGGGAGATTTTCGAATGTAGCGCCTTTTGTACTGCGTCACTGCGCATTTGAAAACACTAATTCTTTGCGAAATGCTGAGGAAAAGATGGAAGACCTGCTTCCAACTGAGTCGCATGTGTTTCTAAGTGTTCTTAAGGCTCATTAATCAGCGTTCCAGCTCCCTGTAAAGCGTGGGTCTCTGCAAGGTCCAGTCGAGAGATGGCGACGAAATTGTAAAAAGGCAGATCCTCTGTCGAAACTAACATAGTGTCCTTGGGGCAAAGCACGTTTACAAGTCGGCGAGGCGCGCACGCGCCTTGTTCACTCGCCACTTTGCGCGGACATAATCCAGACACGAGTTTGATTTCAGCCAAGCAGCACGAGTTGCAAGGTTCGGCGACTCGCTGAAACCGGGACGGGTGCGGGAAGATCTTTCTAAACAGGCCGCTAGCGCCCGTATGAAGTGGCGGCGACGGGCAATTGTGTTCGCAATGGACGGTGGGCAACAAATATACACTGTAAGTGCTTGTCCAGGCTCCCGAAAGCATTCGGCGATTTCCAGACGAGAGTGGATTAGACGTCAGGTTTTGCGTTCAGGCCGTTGTTTCCTGCTTAGATATAACTTGGCGCCGGCCACGCCTTCGGACCAAGCAAAGCGTAACAGCCGCTCCCGTGCATTTATTATTGAACACTTCTTTTTTTGAGCGAAAACAAATTGCTTTTATCTTTATCGTCTGTGCCGATTCCTGTGCGCACTAACTCGATCATTCTTCATTAGTGTGCTGTGTTTAAAAAATGAGCATTCATCGCCTCGGTTTCGACAACAGCCAGGTAAAAACGAATTACTGCGTTCAGCTGCTTCCAACCCTGCCTAATGCTGTTATCGGGGAACCACAGTGCTATTTAGCTTGCTTACAGTTGAATGTCATAATTTACTGTTGATTTGAAACAAACCGTTTCCGTTATCCTGATAAGGCCAACAGTTTCGCTTTCAGACAAGCCGTATTCATTTACGCGTTTTGAGAAAATTTTGTTTACCTAAATTGCGAAACAGTAGTAAATCTAGCAACAGCAATAGGATTCTCGGCCTCCAAAACCCTTATGCTTATTTTTTAAGATGTCGCTTCGAAAATTTTCACCGGCGACAACGAAGGTTCACTTCACCAACTACGCAACATCCAGCTGATCAAGAGATCAAAAGTCCTTGGATCGGAGAAGGTCGTCATTGCAGCCAGGTTCGTGGTCCTGCGTTTAAGTCGTACGAAGTCAAACATTGTATGATTCAGGCTCATAAACCAATGCTGAGATTCTTTTACTGCTGGCAGAACAGCACAAAATTAATTCCATTAAAGATGAACTTGTTGCTTTGTTCTTCGGAGTGTTTCTGTTGTCTGCAGTTGTCGGAAAGATAATACTGCGCGATACGCATAGACCTTTGGACCCGTTGCTGCATTCAATTGTGTAAATGCTTGACAACACGCATACCCTTGTTAGTGCTGTTGCTGACAGAAACCTCTCAAATATCGTTAAATCATCCCTTTGTTTGTTCGCTCTGCAGTGCTGCAGGTTTCAAGCTTGTTTTCTATGCTTGGAGATCACAATGAGAGCGCTGTTTGCCAATAAACTTTGTCGTTGTTGGACTTCATTCAAAATGATCTCATTTCATGAGTCGAATAAGTCAAGCAAACAACTCGAGTTTCAAAGTTCGATACAGACAAACAATCACGCAATGTGAACAAACAATAGTTTGATGAAGTACCTTGTCAAATTAAAACCTAAAGGATTCTGTGCCAGAAACCAATTTCTTGATTTTATCCATTCATCCGTCCCTGTACTTCAAAAATAGAACACGGACGGCGTGTGCTTTGTACGTAATTGTTTGGGGGATGAACAAGATGTTACCATCGATTTTTCTCGCTTTGGGAAGCCATTGTTTGGGGTTATATGAAAACTTTCCAGATCCAGGAAAGGCCTTATTTGCCCAGGGAACCGCGTTATGTCAAATCTATGTCATAGAAAAACAAGCATTAAAAACTCTTCCTTTCTGACCAAAATCGTGTCTAGAGCTGCTCAGCTAGAAATAAACTTGTTTAATTGAAGGAAACAGAACGTGAATGGCTTCTTTTACGATTGAAACATCTCCATGATTAACTTTCCAAACGCCAGGGAACTGATTTGCTATTAAACTATTGCTCACGAAGTTTTCATTGAGGCTGTTTCACGCCACGAAAACGTTGAAACTGTTGTCCAGAATTATTTGCCATTACCTAGCCAGGGTTTGGTCTGGAAGCGTTTATGTACATTGTGCAGATGTGTGGGTTTACACCACAAAGCCTTCGCTTAACTTTGGCCCGTAGGAGGCAGTCGACAAAACACACCCATAAATGTTATAAGTTTTCATGGACAACGAACCACCGACGCGCTCTATTTACTTGTATGTCTCTCAACGAACACCTGTTCATGAAAGAAGTCGAGTCCACAACGCACTGCGTCACAAAGAGACATTTTGCGCGCGGCGCCCCGTGAAGTGGCGCACTGCACTCGAAGACGTTTTCGGGCGCGACTTCGGACAAAAGAAATAGAACGTCGTTACTGTTGCCACGACGCGCTGTCGCTAAAGGCGTGTTTTGTCACGAGGTCGACTGGCTACGTTAGTTCCGTTTTGCTCCCAAATACTCAAGTAAAATGCCCGTTTTACCAAAATAGACATTGGTGAAACACCAGTCAAACATTAAGTTTGTTTTTTTGTGCGGATTAGACAGCTCCATCCAGTCTACTTTCTTTTCTACGTGGCTTAGCAGTGCAGATGATGCGTCGGCACAATCAAGTGTTTGAAGAACACCTGCTTTTTTCTGACTGCCAAAACATTTTTTCTAAAAACCTGTTGTCATAAGTTTCCGGCGCACTCTGATGGCGACTTGCGAAAAAGTACGCCGATCGTCCAATGCACTTAGTAACCACGCAAATTTCCAGGTTAGTTGATGACTGAACAGTGCGGATGATTCTACCCAAATACATATGGAAGTGCACTAGAACTACTTGGCGTTCGAGCAATACGTTTCTTGCGATAGTTTATTTGTCGTGACGACGAGTGTAGAATTGGCAGCGAATGTTTATGGAAAATAACTTTCTTCATAACCATCACCAACTCGACTCTACCCATTCAGTATCAAACCACCGTGTCGAGCTGATGGACACGTTTGTTTATGTAGCCCCGTATATGAAAAGCGGCGGGGTTTTAATGGCTGAGCTAACCCACGACGAACAGCAACCTAAAAAAACTCTGAACAGTTTCGTGACGGTCTGGCATACAAATAGACGATCGTTGTATGGTGTGGTTTCACAACCTCTAAGATTTTGTCAATTGGCTAATTTTTGCCTACATATTCTGACTTGTTACTGGTGGTGCTCAGACCGCGAGACATCATTCCAAACGTAACTGCTTTTGATGAACGAAAGGAGGGACGCATGTCGGAAACGGCCAAATGAGGGATTCGTTCGGCGAGAATCAATGTCGGTCCGAGGGATTGTGGTTTTGTTTTTCAAATTCTACTTTGATAACGTTTGTACTTCATCGTAAGACCAAATATTAAATTTGAAATGAGAAAGATTTCCACGAAAAAGAGCTTTTGTAGTTTAATTGGAACTGGGCGAGGCAAAGTGGGCAATTTCGCATGGAATCAGTTTAATCAGCAATTGATTCCGGTCCGAGCTGTCGACTGGAAGGCACTTGCGAGTCCGTTTAGGATCGTGCTTCAGCGCAAAGGTGTCCAAACACTATACCGCTGATGTAATTGTTCGTTAAATGCTGTGAATTATTAATGTCTGCTTGTCATTTTATGCTTGCAAACTTTTGTGCCGCACGCGCACGCATGAAGATCCAGCTTCAGCTTGTTTACGCTGCGTTGCGTGTCGTTCGGTTTTATGACGGAAAGAGGGCCGTGTTCCTGCGGCCGGGCCAAACCGTCCTGCTGCCACGCGCCAAAATGCTTTGCCTTCACACCTAATTCTGATGTCACAGTCGTTTCGTAACGTCACTGGCCAGGTTCTAACGGGAAGTGGGTCATTTGGCAAGCAACCTAGCTCTTTTACAGAAAGCCGTTAAAACTGCTATCCAGCGACAGCTCTTGACACCCATCCTTTGCCGCGTCGCAGTCAGAGGCCTGCCTACACGTCACAAACCCTTCCGCCAACAAAACGCAGCGACCGTGCACGCGTTTTAGCACTTGAAACACCTGCTTTATTTGAATAGTGACTCAAACCTTTAAGTGAACTTTGTCTGCCGAAGCTTGCGGATTTTAGTGGGCCGACTTGGAGAAGCACTTGATGATCGGGACAACGTTTGGATCGGCAAAGCGTTGGCCTGATATTTGACTAGTTCGGCGAAAACCGATCACCAGTTGCAGCGGATCTTGTGCGTATTCGCATTTATTTCGACTGTAAATGAAACCTTCCAGTCGTGTGCAAGATTTGTTAGAGGTCGAGTCACAATACCTATTCTGACGTCAGCCACTCAGAACAAAGTGCTTGCCGTAGTGTAAAGGTAGACAACTGTGCTTGGTGTAGTATTTGTCTTGTCGCCTCTTTGTCGTGCACAGCAAGCCCACCAATCTGATTGGTTTCCCGAAGAACTTGTCGAAATTGAAATTTCCTGTTCATTTTTGTCATGTCATGCCACCAACACTAAATCGAAAGGGCCAACGAAAATGTAAAAATGAGCCACATTGGGGTCGAGATGCAGCAGTTGGGAAAAAGGCGGGAAACGTTTGGAGCAGACAAGGCATCGGTAGCACGGGCACCAATCTTTGAAGTCTGAAACCACTGTTTTAACGTATTCGGAATTCTTAACCGGTTAACTCACAGCTCGCGACGGAACGCAGGCGCTTCCTGATCGGTTCATTCAATCGTTGCTCCAGTGAATGCGAAGCACTCCTTTGACTTTCTATGGCATCCGGTGCGCTAACCATTGGTCGAGCAAGACGACGTTGGCTGCTTGCGTAAAAAGATCCGCGAGCGGCATTGTTGCCATTGAATCGGCGCCAAACGCGTCCACCTGGCACCCCTCGCTCCTCTGTTCGCCCCTATCAAGTGACAGACGAATTCGTGTTAACGCGCGCTTTACATATAGTGATAACTACAGTAGAATGGTAGTACTACTGGCTCGAAGTCGCGACTTCTCGCCAAGAAACGTCGCGGTGGTCGTCGTATCCGTTCTCTTCGCTATTGATTGGAACGCAACCGGTGCTGTGCAGCTGTCCCCGGATTGTGAAGGTGGACCGGCTGTTGCGCATTTTTCGCCCTGACGCTTCAGCAGACGTTTCATGAAATCTAATTCGCGCTCAGGTGGCAAAAATTATTATCTGCAACTCTCACGTTTATTTTGGGGTGCGAGCTGATCTGGCCACCTGCTATCTCCTCTCTTAATTGCAAGCAAGTTACAGCTAAAACGATCAAATTGATTGCGAAAGAAAAAACTCAAGATAGCTTAAGGCCATCGTAGGTACCAACACCGCGGCGTCCGTGTTTGGGATCCAGATTGTCCACAGTCATTGGGTGTTCTTGTCAAGCAGGTCTCTGTTCGAGGCGTTGACCGCTCGAAGGGCACAGAGGCTTAAATTAGCAGAGTATATGTTTTTAGCCGCACTACTGGTTACGTCCGCTTGCTTGATTCGACGTCTTTCTCACTCGACGGTGATTGACATTTGATCTGTACGTGACTCGTGTCGCGTGACCCTTCCTCTAACGCCGAAATGCCCGCGGGAAAAGGCGCTTAATTCATAGCGGTAACGTCCGCCCACATCCTTATTAAAATTACATGCAATCGTTGTAAGCTTTTTACGGCGTGTTCTTGTGACAATTGCAGGGAGAAATAATGAAGGCAAACAATGGTTAACGTCCGGCACGTGATCGGAGTGTTCCTTTGGGTCTTTTCATTTTAATCTGAAATTGTTCGTCAACCCGAAGTTAACCTCACTTTGATTTACTGTATTAATGCGCACTTTTGCACCGCGGTTTCAACAAATTTTTGTTTCTTAAGCCGCGGTATAAGAAAGTTTACATACTACGCGACTGCGTATCACCCCACTGCACGTGTATACGGATTTCCGCCCGTCTTTTGTGTTAAGTCGTGCAACTAAAAATCGAAGTAAGAATGTGAGAGGCACAATTTGAGGAATCAACGAGATATGCACTGTTTCTTTTGTTTTCAAAACGAAACTTTTTCAAAGGTCACTTGAAACGAGTTTGGGTGACAGTAAATCTTCCAAAATGTGTGAAATTTGAGAAAGTTCGTTTTCCTGTACAAAAAACGTTTACAGACCCAACAGGGACACTGCGGGTCACTTGTGGCCAATTCATGGCCACCGGGAGCACTTTTCACAAAGCAGCAAGGAAACGGGGCTCGGTCCAATGCTGCCGCTGCATTCCCGCATGACGCTACTTGTATTGATCAGCAGCAGTTCGTCTGACGCACAAGTCGGCTTAGTAATTGCCGACGCCCATAACCTCTCCGAGCAACTCCTTTGTGGCAGGATAAGCAGCCAAAACCGTTGACTTCGGTGTCTTTTTCTGCTCTTCACGCTGAGGTCTTACGTTAAGTAAAAGGTGTTTACGTTTCCTCGCACTTTGGCACAATGGGGACGCGAACGCCCAATGCGATGCCTAAGCTCTGTGGCGACGCCAGGGCTTGGTCCCAATTGCCTTTTTCTCTTGAGACACTCGCCCAATCGAAAGGCAGACCGCAGCTCCTGCAATTTTCTTGCGCTCCCGGCTGTCTGGTAGAACTCCGACCTCTCGTAGAAGTTTAAGTAGCGCGCTGGGTAACCCGTAGTAGTGTCCTTCGAGCGGGTGAGTCACTTCGCGTCGCGGGCGAAAAACGTTCAGGGTTTTCCAAATCTTTTGTGATTGGAGGAAAGAAAGCTTATCGGCCTCTTCACCGCTTGGTGACGTGTCTTGCAAAGCACCACTGGACGTGCGACGTTTCCTTGAGCAGTTAAGAATCATAGAAAGCGCGAGCGGCCGACTGTGAACGCACAATGGGCACTTTTGCCCGTGAGTGTTTGCGAACAGGCGCTGATTGCTTCGCGATATGACGCAGACGGCTCTGGGGATCCATCCATCGAACTACATTTACAGTTTTTACTACAAACAAAGAGCTCGACCTTTTGTAGCTCCAAAGCAGAAAATGGGTATTTTCGCAGATAACCATAAAAGCATCTTTTGACTGTTGCACTCAGGTCCCTCAAAATATGTTAAAACACTTAGAAAAAGCAAGCAGGACTGAATTAGGATAAGGGCTACGTTAATTTTATAATGATAATGATTAACGTATTGTAGTTTTGTCACTTCCTGTCTGAAATCCCACTAGTCAACTGATGTGACCTACAGGCGACTGATGGAATTCAGCGGGATATTCGCTTAGTAATATAAAATAAATTTCACGCAAATTCGCACTAAATCAGCAGAGTCGTTGCTGATACTGATAGGCACAGAGTTGGTTTGTTGCATGAGATGCAAACTTCTTGCACGTGCACATAGTTGGAAATGAAAACTTAAAGCGATACGCGCGTTGTGCGGCGAAATTGAAACGGAGCAAAATGCAGCTGAGCTAACTTCTGTCTGAGCTTTCAAACCAAATCCTGGTATGGGGTGAACAATCTCTCCCCTGTGTTGATGTTTCTTGTTTATTTTTTGCAGAGAAAAGATTTTCCTGATTGACCCGAGGAAATTCTCCATGTCGAGGACGGGGAACATCACATACGATTCGGTGAGTTTTTTTTTTGACCGAAATTTTTTCATCACTGCGACGAGTTATTCGCGCGACGTGCGGCACATCAATTGACGTCATCACTGTTCCTTTTGCTTTAATCATTATCGAAAACCGATTGTATTCTTGCCTTCACTTTTCCGCTTATTTGGTGTATTATTTGCAAAATCACGCCGATCTTATTTTTACCCAGGTCATCGCTTGGAAATCAGATGCGCGAGCGCGTGAACTGTGCGTGATGAAAGGTCAACCAGACGTAAGTCCTGTGCCAATCGATTCTGACGTAAAATTAGGATAAGAAATTACTTAATTGAGTGGAACGCGACTCCGATAAGGCTGCGCGCAGACTCGTGTCGGGTTCGAGTCACCGCCACAGCACAGCGACCACCTTCCGCTTTCGCTCGCTCGCTCGCACGAACGTGTTGTTGTTCTTGGCCCAGGTAGCAAAGTGCCGATGTACGCGAATCGGAAAAGCTGCAAAAAATGTTCTTGATAAGTTACGAGTCCACTTGTGGAAAATTTACTGACACTGCCGTAAAGTTTATTGCATCGGAGATGGCCGTTAAGAAATCGCCGTCAGGTTTGCCAAGTCGTGCACCTGTGCAAGGTTGTTCAATCTGCTCTTTACTTTGCCTTGTGTCGGAATAAGGAAAAGACGGAATAAAAAGCTTTTCGTCCGCACTTTGCAAACAAGCAAAAGCTAACAAAGTCCCTTTACGAGCGTCGCGTTTCAAGGCCCGGATGTTGACGCGCCTGGCCGTCGCTGTCCTTGGTGGTCCTTGCAAGCAGCTGCCGAGCCATAAAACCAGGACTTTACAGCCCGAAGTGCTGCAGCAAAATTTTGTAGATTGCTGCAGCAGAAAAGAAACCTTTACCCACCTGGGGATCAATTGTTCCGCATATTGTTAACAGCGTGCGGGGCATTGTCGAAGTTTTAACGATTTCTTTACCGAGGGGTTAAGCGGGCTTGTAGCCGTTGCACTTGACCTTTCAGGGTGACCAGCTCAATATAGTGCGGGGTATCAGAAACCCGTAGACTACTTGACACAGCCTGTGTAGATTTGACTTTTTGTTGCGTACCTACACAAACAGGGTCGTTTGAAATCGCTTCACCGATTTCACACGCTTCATTGATTTCACACAAGATCAGGTGCTCTCTGAGTTGAACCTGGTTGCGTGGGGTGCTTCAGATAACAATTGTGTTCTTTTGCAATGATCTCTCGAATTGCAAATCAGGTTTAAGCTGAAAATCCTGACCAGAGCAATCGAATCAATAGATTTTTCGTAAACGTTTCGGTAAACAATGATTACCATCAATCAGTCTTGCCTTTCTGCGGACGTCAGTCAGCCTGCTAACCCAAACTGAATCACGACGTTATCAAACCGTAATATCTCACAAGGCCCCGCAGTTTTTTTGCATCAGTTATTGGGCTACCGGCTATTTTCCTACTTCATCAATGCTTGCCCTTGGCGTCACTTTAACTCTTTTATTTAAAAATGGATTTCGGTTGTTGTTCACCAGTGGCTGGGCTTATCTGAAACTCACAGAAGCAGCCTAATTTGCGGTGGCTGGTTTGTCCTTGACAGTAAAGCACTTGACAAAATTGAACGGATGGCTTTGACGTACTTGTGATGTCATAACGATGCTCTTGAAATGAACCCGGTCGATTGTGCGCGAACATTGGGGTGCAGAATCAACAATCGACCTCCTTTTTTGCGGAGTTGATAAGCAGGAGTGCGGGCTCTCGACGCATAATGACCATAATGAACTCAAATTAACCCATACAAAGCTTTGCACTTAGGTCTGCTGGCGTGATTCAAATGTATAAATGCTTGCAGTATAAGAACAAAATCGCTCCGATTCACATCAGTGATCTTTGCTACGTTGTTGAGTGTAGAATTTACAGTTTCTAATGTCAAGTTCATTGCAACTTACCGTCAATGTTTCAAAATTAAGATCGACTGTGTTTTGTGTACGCGCACGCTAGTGTGTTGTTTGTGTTGGGAAGTGTAGGTTACTGTGGGCAGGAATCAGTGGCGTAGGCAGCCCGAAAATGGGGGGGAGGGAAAATTGGGGGTAGCCGAAATGTTTGATTGTTGGCGAATAACAATATTTTGTTTAGAAAAACGCCTTTCAAAGCACAAAGTGACTATATTTTCTAAAACTTTTTTGGGGGAGCATAACCTCTTTGGCTCCCCCTGGCTACGCCACGGCAGGAATTGCTCCTCGCAAAATCACCTGATAAAAGTTTGCCAATCATGACTCGCGTCGGTACTTTCTGATTTTAAACTTTGTTCCCGGTCGAAGGGGTGTGGCCTTGTATCACATTTGAACAAGACTTCAAAAACCTTTGATTCCAGACTTAATACAACAGGCAGTGCTCGGTTAAGATGCACTTTCCTATGTTGTTTTCGTCAAATCTGAACTGCGCCCACGATGATTGGAGCGCTGAAATCACAAAAGTGCTCGTCTACGTTGGTCCTAATACTCGGCACCCGTAATCAAAGGGATTACAACTGCCCGTCACGAAATGGTAATAATAGCCTATGATTCCACAAATTACTGGAAGCAACGTCGCAAGCCGCCCACAGCGCTTTTTAAAAAATCAACTACCCTTGTAATAAACTCTATGGAAACCTTGTTTAACATGCGTGCGTACAGCGTTTTCCGTTTTTGCGAAAAGCAAACGGTGTTGGTCTCAACCTCATCAAAACGTCCAGAAAAAGCGAAGATCAATTGCTGCTCACCGCCGCTATTGTGAGCGATGGAACATGAGCAAACATTTCTTAAAGTGGAGTCGTTAAAAATTGACAGCACGTCAATCTATTGCTGGATTTGCGCAGGCGGTACGCTCGGCACACCTGCGTACTGCACCCAAGCGTATCAACAGTGGCACCGTGGTTGTTTTCGCCTGGCCTTGCTAGATCTTTGCCTGCCTCGGTTGCAGAGACAAAGCCAGTTGCCAGCTCTGTTTACTGATCGTATTCTTTAGTCGAGCTAAGAGCAGCGCTAACAAATCGCCAGCTACGCGCGATATGGAAGAAGTCCCGCGTATTTATCACTCCGTGAAAACTACACACAGTACAATACTTGGCCTTGCACGCTCGAATAAACAAAACTCGACAGGCTTTCACGGCTTTCACGCTTGAGGATTTAATTTAAATTTGTTTTTTTCGCTTGAAGGAGCTCTGCTACAACTTCATCAGCGTAGTGGAAGCGCTCGACCAATCAGGAAACCGCTTTCTCGTCTGCGGCACCAATTCGTTCGACCCCGTCTGCAGAAATTACCAGGTCAGAGTTCTGCTGCAATGTTTTGACGGTTACAGTATGATTCACAAAGGCAACAGACAGACGCTCGTGAGCCGAAGCTTTCCGCCACTTAGCGAAACGTCATCGCGCCTCCAACAACAGCAGAGAGCAAGCTCATGCAGCTTGAGTGTGGTGCATGCTGCTTTTGCGTTGTTTTGAAAAGTTGGGTTGTTGAACAACTCTTTTGCAAACAACGAATCGTAGCAATGTGGTTGCAGCCAATAAGCGTTTTTTCTCCTCTCACGCAGGATAGATACCAGCCAGCATCTGAAAATCTCGCTGTATTTTTTGAAAAAAACTAAAGTGCATCTTTTTCATCAGGCGACAACTACTCCCGGCGGGCGAATAACATTTGCTCAAGAGGTCAATGGCCAAACATCGGGAAAACAGCGATGCCCCTTTGGACCCAACCAACAGAGCGCCAGCCTTTTTACAGGTAGGAAACGGCAGTTTTTGAAAGGGTCGCCTCCGAGGTCTGGAAAGTGAACTACGTTTCACTTGCAGTCGTATTGTCTGGCGAAAGCACGTAAAATCTGAGGGCTGTCTCTTTCGCTCGCAATCTGCAAAAGCTTTGCCACAAGCTCGTCTGCATGCGGCTGCTGCAATTGTGAAAGCTGCTCCCTGTGTTTTTATCGAAACGGCGAGATTTGAACTCACGATATTCCCGCTATTGTCATGATTGCCCACTCTTCTGAACGCGATATTAACTGGTCCCTTCGGCTAGCGACAAAGTTAAAAATAACCCGTTGTTGGAGTAAAATTGCCAGCTACAAACAAGCACCTACGGCTGCGCAGGGCAATGCCATTATAGGCCATGTAATACAAGGTTGTTTTGAAGGTCAAGCAAATAGGCGTAGCCTTGCTAGACTCAATTTATTTGCTCTTATGTTTGTGACAAGCTGTTATTCGGCGCATAGATGTTTCGTGCGAGTTCAAGCAGACTTTGCGCTTTTGGTAAACTAATGCAGACGTGTTGGCTGCATTACCTGCCAGGACGCCGGTTAGGGTATAACAGACCACCCAGGAAGTTTTAGAACGTGATGACATATTTTTGTATTCCAGTTTTGGTGATGCCTTGAATCATGCGGCCGGTATAAAAAAGTGCCATTTGCCTAAAATCACCTCTGGTCCGTAAACCTCGTAAATCATGAAAAAAGTGTTTCAACGCGAAACGTCTGCACCAGTCGTTTTCCAAAAGTTGTGGGAAAAATCGGAAGTAAAGCAAATCCCCACTTTTAATCTTGCCCCAATTCAGGGCGTGGCTTATCGAGTCTGACTGACGTGTTGGCAGCCAATGAACGTGCGCGTGAATACTGCGCTGGCAGGTCGTGCGATCTGGTTTATCTGGTTAACTAAAAAGGCCGCGATCACCGTTGATATGACTTCACCCGCAGCTCTATCGTCATAACTGGCGCGATTTCGCGCGAAAAAGCGGTTTCCTTGATTCGGGAGACCGCTCAGTGCTGCCCGCTGCGACGCTTATTGAACGAGAATTTTCCATAACCGCAGGAAACACGCGGCGAAGTTGCCTGCTTCTTTCCACGCACTGCAAACTCGCAAAACATCATTTTGAGATCACATCAAGGGGTTGCCCGACACTGGTCGCGCATTGCCCATTTCTGTAATATTCCTTTGAAGACGCGTCTAAGTTTCTATGCGGCGTTCTGAAAGCATTTAGCGGTCTCATTTGGTTTTGCTCCATGTTGAGTTCTTCCGGCGTTGATGGCGTGTGCACAAGTGCCAGGTGCTGCGCACAGTTCAAATCTAATCTGAGCGCTCTCATCGCGATGTGACCAGAGCTCTTTACCCTTTTAGATCCAATTATAGACGCCTTTTAGAAGGTAAAGATAGGCTACTCGTGAGCTTCAACCGGGTCTTACTTTAGAAACCCTTGAACGTGGTCAGGATAAGGCCTTTCAAGTAAAAAATCGCCTTATCTGCGTTTGCAAGCAGCACGACAGGGCTTCTCGTACCCTGCGTGCTTTGGATTGCGCAAGCCAGCCTATGACTTCGATGCATAAAGATGTGTAGGGAGGCTGCAGCTTTCGGCCGTGAAGCCGTCAATTGATCTTCGCTAAATCAGAAAACAATGCATTTGGGTTTTATCGCGGTCTCTGCTGGTCTCGTTGAGGATAAAATGCATTTTGTTAGCTTAAGTTAATTGCGAGTTATTGGTGTTGATGCGACGGAGCCGTGAAGCGAGGGGCTCGGGTACTGGCTTGCTGGAAAGGTTTCCTGACCGATTTCCAGGCGTGTTTGTCGAACTACGCTGTGCGCAGACAGCAATATACGCATCGCTGTGCTGCGCAGCCAGTTGTGCGAATGGCGGTTTCATTTGTCGCTCGGTCGAAGAAAGACAAAGGCGTTTGTGAAAACGATACCGCCTCAGCAAAAGGAATTGCGGTGTTTCGTTTCAATAAATATACCTCGAGTAACGTGGGAATCTACTCGGATTATATTATTTCGCTGAATGACCTGCACTGCTGCAATTCACGTAAAACACCCATTGCAGTTATTTTGAACTCATTTTGATCTGTCAATGATTGAGCGGTTATTATGGTTGACTGTGACGCAACAAAACAAACAAGAAAGCAACCCGGCCAGATGAGCTCGTGCTAGGCGATTATCTTAGCACGTTATGCAGAAGCGAAACGGTTAATTAAGTAATTAAACAGGGTTGCGATGATAATCCCTTGATAAGCCGATAAGGTCTTTGCACCGGCCGCATTGGCAACTGCAGTGCGTCGAAACGGGTAAATCTAATCTAAACAGAGGCGATCGTGCAAGTCGCTTCTCAATGCGAGGCACGCACCCGATCAAAACCTATATCGCTCGTGAAAAAAGAAAGCGTTTGGACACTCGGCCTCCTCGCGAACAGTACGAACTTCGTCGGGGTCTGCAATCGGCCAGAAACGCGTAAAAATCAAACGGTCGTGAGAAAAATAAACATCAACGTCGTTTGAACTCCTGCTGCCAACAGCAGCAGCAAATTTAATTTTTTCGCTTGCCCGCGAAATCGCGCGGGAATCGCGAGGCCGTGGTTTGCTCTTCCCACCAGATCGCTTGCAATGTTACGTTCGCACCCACTGTCACTATCCCCGCGTCGGAAGCACTTCTCGCCAACTGCAAAGCCGCTGAAGGTGCTTCGGTGACTTCCGATAATTTCGGTGTAGATTTGAATAAGTTGGTGGTTCAGGTGCGTTTTACTGCACCGGTGTGTGGATTGGATTGCTCTGGTTCGTAGATTCGCTCGTAACAAGAAAGAAGTCGGTCGCTTGCTGTGACGATGCATTCACGATCGTCTTGTTCTGGTCGTTGACCTCATAAGTATGCTTTCCATGTTTACGGGCTTTGCCAAACACTCAAATGACAAAGCTGACCAAAGATCGTAAAATCACCATAAAAAAACTATTGTAAAATTTGCTCGCAAAAAGGGTTAAGTGGAAAAATCAAACTTTTCTCCTATCGTGGTTACGGGCAAAGCCAGTAGTATTTTTCTCGTTGCTCGCGATAGCGTGAAAAACAATTTATCAATCCATCGCGACAAAAATTATTCCCACCGACCGAGGTTTTTCGCTCCTGCCATCTTTTGCAATCACTGTATAATCGCCGGACGTCTTTCTCCTTTCACAGACGGATCGCTGTACTCTGGAACGTTTCAAATGTTTTCCGGTAGCGCGCCAGTGATATCGCGCACCATGGGCGACAACCCACTGCGAACTTCCAACTCTGCCAACACCTTGAACGGTAAGAAGTCACGTCGACGTAAGCTTGGGGTATTTTTTGTGAAAAGTGTAGCAAAGAACTTGGTTATGCTTGCCCCCAGTTTTGCTCCTTCACGAGAGCAGCAACCACAATAGTTCTTATGACGCTCGGTTGCGTATTCGTACAACCGTATTAGACAATGAAATATATGGTAAAAGTAAATGTACTTTGATTATGATGATCTTTTATTGCTGGCTGCAACGTTTTTAAGCAGATAGATCTTTTTTAGAACCACGGTTCGTTTCCATCATCGACGGAGGTGATCGAGTCCTGGTCTATTTCAATGAACTTCAGGAATTCCCGACCGGCGATAAACGGTTCGTCCCTCAGGTCGCCCAGGTAAGAGCTGGACCCAAAACGCATTAATTTTTTTACGTTCAGTGTTATTTGTGTGAAGCCGGTGGTCGATTTCTTTGCTGTTCATTTTCTCGGGTGTGTACAATTATACAACTAGTCTTTTTCTGGGATTGTTCCTTTCTAAGTGACTTGGAAACTGATGTTTTCTTTTCACAGGTTTGCAAGAATGACGTTGGCGGCAGCCGGGTCCTTCGGGGCATGTGGACGACTTTTCTAAAATCGCGTCTTAATTGCTCCTACAACGGCTTTTATATCAACGACCTGCGTGACGTCACAAAGCCGGTTGTCATTAACGGAAAAACAGTCGTTTTCGCCACATTTGCAACACCCGAGTAAGTTGCTCGTGAAATTCTCCTTTTGAAACATTGCGATCTTTTATGACATAGAAATGAACCGAAACTTAACCTTCATGCGAATACACGACGCGTGTCTCAACAATGAGCTTTGTGCAGAAATTCCCTCGCTGGTTCCGCCGTTTGTTCGTTCGCGATGGATGCGACCAAAAGCGCTTTGTCAGGACAATTCGTGACAGGCGAGAAACTCCCTTCGACGTTAGTCACCCAACCAGCGTCCACGCGTCACCCGGGGTTCTGCCCCAAAGGCGGGCTTCACGATTCCGAGCTACGCTTCGTCAAGTCATATCCACAAATGCAAAAGCAGGTAAGGTGATCTGGGTCTTGCGCCAAGTCAATTTTGCTAGACAAGATTCAATCCGCAAAAATGCTTTTGATTTTAGCTTAATCAACTATTGATAATGCTTGTGAGCTGAGAAGTACTGTTTGAAAGTGGTTGCTGTTTTTATTTTTATTAGCCTCCTTTGTACATTTACAATCGTTGGTATACTTCGGCCACAAAAATTTTCTTTAACTACTTTCAATTTGTCGTGCAGGCTCTCGGTTCCCTTTTGATGACGTCGCAGGGTGTACGTCACAGCGCGATCGCGGTCGACATTTTCGCCGGTCCGTACAATGTCACCGTCTTTTATGTCGGAACTGACGACGGTCGCTTGGTGCGACGTTTGGCGCCGACACGAAAAATGCCACGAGGGGCAGTAGTGAGCGATCAGGACATCTTCGATCCGGACCGGTGAGTGTTTGCTTCTGTCAATCAATGAGAAGCGTTCGTGTGAACGCAAGCACTCAGTCGGAACATCACTTGCTGGTTGCTGAGGCTGAAGACGCTATTAATGTTTGCTTTGACTACGTGACGCATCGCTTCCTTGTTTGTATTCGTTTATTTGCCGTTTTGTGTTTGACTTGTCAGCGCCCTGTTTGCGGTGGTGTTACTCAGATTCCGTAATGAAGCACAGGATTTAAACCTTGGGTCCGCCAACGTGCGGTTTCTATTTCTTTGAGGGCGTCTTGCTAGCAGCTGATAGGCCTCCGCAGTCGAAACACGTACGCTTGGTTTTAATTGCTTTTATCTCACTTTGCTTTCAGCGTGAGACTCAACATATTTGCGCAACACGTCAAGCTGTAGTGTGAAGCAATGTGCCCTGTGAAAACCTTTGCAATTTTTTCCAGATGTTCGTCAACAGTTCCAGATCCCACGGATCGGAAGGTTCTCAGCTTGATGGTTGACAACCGCAGAATGTCGCTCACAGCCGCTTTCAAGCACTGCACAATTACCCTGCCCCTCCGGATGTGCTCCATCTACAAGTGCAGAAGGTGAGGCGATCTTTCAAATGCAATCTAGTGTTTGCTGACAAGCCGTGAGTTGCAGTGTAAAACTGACCGCGTTTTTTTTGTGCATAACTAGAACTTATTTTTTTCGTGCAGCAAATGCATCGGGTCTGGCGATCCATATTGCGGTTGGAACGGGAAGTCTTGCGTCAGTTTTGACTTTCCGCACCAGTTGGGCCTCGAACAGAGTGTTGCGCGGGCAGTCAACGAACCGGAGCTGTACCCCGATTGTGAAACCCAACAAGCAGCTGTTGTCCCTCCGATCGCCGCCACCACCACCTCTGCCAACTCAATCAAACCTACCACTACCACTGAACAAACTACCACCATACAAAGCCTTGCTTTGGCAGGGACCGGGTCTCAGAAGATGGTGCCACTGTCTGTGCTGGGGATTGCCATGGGCCTGACTTTCGCTTTCACGGTCGTTTTGACCATCCTGGTGATGCAGTACCGCAAGAACAACTTATGCTCTTCCGGTCAGAAGGAGGACAAGTCGGACGATTTCGAAAAGAAACAACGCGAGATGCATCGCGTCGCTGTGGGAGAGCAGGAAAAATCACTGAAGCGTAAAGCGCGGCAAACGTACCGTGGGTGCCTAGCATGGCTCTGCCAGGCACCGAAACCGGCGTCCCAAGCCCCTACCCCTCAAGTCGCGAACAAATTCGATCATCGCAGCAGCGTGTCGCGAGCGCAGAATAATTACACTGAAGCGCCGACGCTGCAGAAGGAGAAAGAGCGCGCGCAGAAGCTTCGCCAGTCGTCGTCGCGCCAAAACAGCACTTGCAGCTCGAGTGGCTACGTCAGTCAACGCAAGGACAGCGTGTTCTCGCGCTCCAGCCAGCGGCTGTCTGTGCACCAGCCGCTCCTTTGCAACAGCATCAGCAATGAGTCCTACGAACCGGTCGAGCTTCGTACAGGTGTGTAAACGGAAACGCATCGTTGTTCATGACTTGCGTTAATTTTTCGTGGCGAATAACATGGTGGAGTGGTACTAATATTTACAATCTATAGAGATTGTACAATGATTTTGAACAATCTTGTTGTACAATGGTTTGAAAAGTATTGAATTTCTTGTGCCTACACCTGTGCAGCTGCATAAGCAGTTCTTCAGGAATAATTTCAAATCGTCTGTTTTATTAAAAAAAAAGATAATTACAAAAATATATAATTTCAAAACATCTGTTACTTGTGTACAGGCGATACAGCGTCGGTGAGCTTTTCGCAAGCGCCAACCTTACGCTACCAGTCCGAGAAGACGTCTCACTCCTCCAAGTCGTCCGGCGGGAGCTCTCCTTCGTCCTCCTCCGGACCAGTCCAGCAAACGTCCGTCGATGGCGCCGAAGTGCCGCAAACGGCGTCAGCGAAGATGCGCCGTCGGCGCGAGCAGGCAAGCTTGCAAACGAACGAGATCATGTGCGACTCGGACATGGCCATTCGCGACTTCGAAACGACCCTCCGCAACATGGAGACCGTGGGCTGCTTTAACGGCGACGGGAGACGTTTGCAAATAATCCACCCTGTTGTGCGGCAGCGAATTGATTCAGACGACAGTGGCAAAGGAGAAAGTCCTCGCAATTCGCTTAGGACCGACTTGGAGCAGGTACGTTTCCTTTGAATCCTTCTTACCAAGAAATGCCCAACAAAACGCCGTACGTTTTTGACGAATATCATTGTATAAGGCTATATTTTCTGACATGTGCTTACGCAAAAACGTTCCTGAGCCCTGAAGTAACATGGTTTCCTTTATTCCGCAGCCGGTTTCTGCAATTACTCGTCAACCTCGCCCGAACTCTCTCAACCTGCAAAGGCCTCTGTCCAATCGACGCCAACGCCTGATGTCCGAACCCGCTGACATGATGGGGGCTTACATGCCTCACTCAGTGGCGTTTCAGCGTCTCCACTCGATACAGCAACACACCCCCACCGGCCCTTACGGCCCCATCCACAGTTCAGCCAGTAGCAGCAGCGGGTCCAGCAGCCGCTCGCAACCTTCCACCCCGAGCGGGCAACCACCATCAAAGCTGTCTCTTTTCCAGCCTGTTGCTCAAGGCCCGCACCAGACTATTTACGGAACGCTGCCTAAAAACGACGTCGCAGTCCCGAACGGACGTAGGCACAGGAACCACAGCGGCGGAATGTACCCACCCATGTACGCCCCCCGTCCTGCCCCGAGCGAACTAACCAAGCAACGCCGTGTCGTCGCGACAAGGCCGTCTGAGTCGCCACCACGAAACCCTCCGAATCGCTACCCCAGCATGCAGGTGAGGGGTCCATACGCGAACAAGACAATTGCGATGCACCTGCCCCAGCCAGTGGTCAGTACGACACCAACCAAAAACCATTACCCATCGCTGCCCCATCGAAGCTCCTCTGCACCCTTCGGAAACCCCAACGTTTCCAAGGGCAACGGTTTCGAGCGGCCGTCGTCCATGCACAGACGGGAGACCCTCCCGTCTATGATGAGACAACAATCAGTTCCTGGAGTGACTCCGTCAAAGCCTATGTACGTCCCCACTCCAAGCGTTCCTGCTTCAATCAGCGAGCAGCAGCCTGTGTGATCTCCTGTCCAGGAAGGGCGAGAACGTGCTGATTGTGACTGCCCGCCGAAACGGATCCGGCTGCTGGCTGGCCGGTAAAAGGGATCCGGCTGGTAGCCGGTCGGAGCTTGTGGCAGTTGAAGGTGGCTTGTGGTCTGCGACAGAGGGTTGGCTGATCAGATCGTGCTGTTCACTCGTTTGCGACGTAACAGCTAAAGACTCCGAGGAGCGAAAAACTTTATGACGTCGTAAAACAGAACGCCTTTTGTGGTCGATTGACGACTGAATGCGACTCTGACGTAGCGAATACTTTACAGCGTCGTATAAGTTAAGAACTTTTGCTGAGAAAGCGTCATAGCTGATCTCAAGTTGTCTGCCGCACAACCACATCAAGAACGGACAGTTGAACAAAAATGGCCGTTGATGTACCGCGGTGCTTCGTCAAAGAAAGGCTGCAAAATGTTCGGTTCTACTTGCCTAATCCGAGCAAACATTCGATATAAGTTGCTTTTTGCGATAGTTGTTCTCGCCAGAACATATTCATGTGAAAAGTTTTTCCACGCAGTACCAGAAAGTGCAAGCTTGCTGCTATCTCGTTATGGAGAGCTCAGAATCGCAAACGATTTAATTTTTTACGCTTTATTTTTTTAATACGTAACATTGACCGCTGGTTGCTATGGCTTTTCGTTTCTTGCTTATCGTCTGGTTGCTGACGACGCTGCGTCGGCCCGCAGCGAAGAACACTTAGCATAGCTGAGCCTCTTACAGATTGCTTTACGTCTGTAAGTTTACGCCTGATTTACATTCGGCTGCTGTTAACGTCTAAGCGTGCGCTATATTGACAGTTCAAAGTTTCTCACGTTGAATCGTAGCAACGTCGTTCATGTGCATACGGCGTCAAGAGTTTTCTGCCTTTTGCTTTGCGCTTGCGAATTGTCGTTCGGCATTCGATCATTCGTTTCACATTTTCAGGTCCGCTTTTCAAGTGATTTGTCTCAACCATCGTTATTGTCGTTGGGGTTTTAACTTTTTCTGACGCACCGATCAGACAGACGTCTCTTTTTGCAACCACCTATTTTGACAGCGCGATTTCCAGTGGATAGCGCCGTTTGCTTGTGACTTATTTCGGAATTTTTTTGTCAAAAGATTTGGTGAAAGAACTTTTCCGAGTTTTAAATCATGGTGCAAACGTTTTGTACAAATGTGGTGATTTGAATTCTCAAGTACTTCCATTTTTCGCTCTCCCTAGGAGACAATCTATCGCATTCTGTGATGTTTTTACGGAGGAACATGGAAAGGTTTTCCCTGTTCATGGAATTTCACCGCAAAATATTACATTTTCTATTGTTTTGTTGGTAGTACTCACGTTTCATTACCACTGTGTTTTCTGTGATGTCTGATCATCAAAAAAAATAAATCGACGATGTATGGCGTGAGCTTTTTGAAAACTATCAGGTATGTTGCTTCAAAAAATTTCATAGCAAATTTAAGTGTAAGTAATACATTAAAGAGGTCGTCTACTAGACGTGTGAAAGAAATTTTCTTATAAAACAATAGTTTATTTGAGAAGTTGTCTGATTGTAAAAATAATCTGATGCGAGGATTTTTTTGAAAAAAAAACACCGTGATCTCACAAAAGTCACGCACACATCTTTTTCAAGAAAGAAAGAGATTTTTGTGAAAACCCTTACATTTTTCCAAACAATGGGTGATCGTTTCATTTCAAATTATTTTTGTTAATTGGCGTTGAAATCTTAGCGTTCCGCGATCACTTAGATCAATGTTTACCAAATGCAAGTCAGCGTATTACAATCTGTAGCGACTGTCGTCAGAATATGCGTACTTTCTGGAGACGGTGGTTAGCAGGTCAGAAATTTAGATGTTAAAGTAAAAAGGCGCCAGGACAGATGCCTGTAGGACGCGGTTCTTGAGGCGTTGTAACCTGCTCCTTCTACTGTTTGCGGTGGTAAGGGTGAAGCTGCGATTGCCAACCATCTCCATGATCATGTGGACCATGTGTCCATCAAGCAGCAATCGCATCAGGTTTCAGGTGAGGTCACGGTGCCATACAGTGTCTTAGGCTGCTGTGAGGTCGACAAACACAGCTCCGGCCTTCTTCTTAGCCGAAAAGCTATCCTCGATGTCCTGTGCCAGCAGGGTGACCTGGTCCACGGCCGACCTCCCGTTTCGGAAGCCCGCCTGCTACTGTGGGAGCAATGGGTTGATGACTGATTCGACACGATGGGTCTCTCGAGAATTTTAAAGTGGACACACAGCAGGGATACGAGACGGTAACTCTTTGGGTACCCCAGTGGCTTTTCTGACTTAGGGATCGCAATTATTAGTGCTTTTCTCCAGATCTTTGGAATTTTGAGTTGGCGCATGCAGGAAGTGAAGACGTCGCAAAACGCAGATTTGAGAGCCGACTCGGCGTGGAGTATAAACTCCGGGATGATGGAATCCAATCCCGGAGACTTTCCTGGCTTCATCAAGCTCCTCCGGCCTGAAACGGTTCAGAGATACTGTGACCTTCAGGTGCAGGAATCTTCCACAGGTCGGACAGCAGCTTCTTGACCAGCCTGGTGAACTCGCGGCCCCCAGTCCTGTGTGCCCCCATCTTCACGAGTTGCGAGGCGATGGAGTTTGCCGAGACGGGGCACAGGCGAGAGGAGCGTCCAGACCTGCCAGTAAATTTGTTGATGGTTTTCCACGCCTTGTGGCTAGAGTGCGAGAAGTCGATGAAATTGACAGCTTCCTCCCATCGCTCCTGCTTCTTCTGTTGTAGTCGAGATAGTAGGGACAAGGCGGCTCTATCAGAGTCAGTCCCCACTGGGCCTCGGATGAAGGAGCGATAGAGGGTCACGCACTCGTTGTCCCAGCACGGCACATTGTTCTTCCGATGGCCACGTGGGATACATAGTTTAGCCACGGATAGTAGGCCCTTGCAAAAATCTTGGTATGCCCTTTCAATGTTTAGTGTGCCTGGAGGTGGCAATCTCTCAGCGGATTCACCTGTGAGAAGGCAAAAGCACTGCCAATCGGCCTTGCGAAAGTTCCAACGCTTCCCGGATGGCTGTGGGCAGGAACCTTGAATCTTGGTGGCGTTATGAGGGAGGGCCGATGTTGTGACCGCGGGAACTTTCCTAGAACACGTCTATCCGGCAGTCGGCTCTCCTGGCCGAGACTCGCGAAGGCCAAGTCCGGGTAAGTGCCGACGTTCCATCGGTGAGAGAATAAACTGGCTGTTTCCTTTGTGTCATACAACAGTCCAAGGTTGTTTGATGTTGCCCATGAGTTCAGGCTTTCACCGCCAGTAGATGTTTTATTGTAACCCCAGTTGACATGTTCGCAGTTAGTCACCAGCATACAGACTGGTGTGAGGGAACGTCGGTATGGCCGTTGGTGTGAATCGCGAGCGTGGAGGTTTGTGGACGTTAATGATCTTGTACCCAGCGACGTCTATGCACAACCACTCAGTCTCTGATTGTTCTGGAGACAGATCGACCAAGGCCGTGATTCCTGCTAAGGGTCTCCTATGGGATGATGACGAAATCCTTGTTCTTATAGGCTTAGCTGCTAAATGACGGAGGTCTTGTTTGCAGTGAGCCCCTCGGTGTTCAGCTGGAGTATGACGGGTCATGGGTCATCTTCGGCAGCATTTCTGCTTCCGCGCCCTGAGAAGTGCATATTATAATTCAACCCATGCCGAACACATCCAGCGCGGGTAGCAGTGGTTGCTATCGTGGTGACAGCTAGGTTTGGTTGACATTTCAAGCAATGTCGTACAGGGAGGGCCACGTGAAGGCACCTGTCATCCTCCCGACGTGGTATGTAGACTGTCTCACAGCATCTTAAGCTTGGATTTACTTCAGTCGAGGTAAACGGTGAAGTCTGACAACAGTGCGTGTTGTGCTTAAACGTTTCAGCTCACAACTCTCGCTAAGAAGCTAAACTGAGCCCGCATCTTGAGACAAAACATGTGAAATAAGTTTAGTAGAAACTTGCTTTTTTTAAGGAGAAAGAACACCAGGTAAAACGAAGACGCTCTGAACGCGCAGTTACTCGGAGAGGAGTATCGTTCCCCTGTATAAAAGCGGTGCGTGCTTCTTTTGCTTTTGGAAAATTACAAGAGGTAAAACGCCTGAAACCGCGGGAGAATGATTGCTTGAACCAGCAACCGTGGAAGTAACCAGGATAATGTGCGGTGATTCTGTGGTTGATAAGTTGGCTTTGGTCTATTTGTCAAACAACGCCATCAACCGGCGGATGGAAGTCGACATTCTGGAAAGAATAAATTTAATTTGTAAGCAGACACGAAGTCCATAGTACAAATACATTCCGGCACAACGCAGTTTGATTAAACCGGACAAAGCAGAACGTTATACAACGGTGCTTGAGGCTGAATCACAGGGTTACAGACACATTCTTACACTATTGTTTGCTAACCCCTAATACTTGGTACAACACTACTGCAAAGTAAGAAGCCCAATCCTAAACTGGTCTAGGCCAGGTAAAGTACAAATGCGTTGTGGCATGACACGCCCTCAAACGAACAAACACTGCAATGTCCGAGGACCAGGGCCTCCAAGCGAATTCTTTTTAGGCGGAACAAAACCCAGTCGGGGCCCCTAAGATTTGCAAAACTATTTTGAAGAAAATAAAAATTGAGGCTAATTAATGTGCATCAAACTTCAACAAGAAGTGCTCGTTTATTGATCATATGAAACATTATGCTGAAACATATCGGTATTCAAGTATGTGACAATATTACCATGTTTTAAACATGACTTTTAAATGTTCATATTGAAACCTTACCAAGCAAAAAAAACAAGCAAAATTAACTATTATACAAGCGATTTTCTGGCTTTCTTATTTGCAAAATTTCTAATAACACTATCAAAATCATCTTGTCTGGCAATACTGGACTCAATTCTTAATCTTGCTACGTCAACAAGTCGAGTTTATGACATAGTAGACCGCAAATAATTTTTTACAAGTTTGCGTTTGCTGAAAGATTTTTCAGCAGATGCTACTGTAGCTGGAATTGTCAAGAATATTCTCAAGCTAATACAAACATTTGGAAACAATTCACACAAGCCACACGGGCCACAGGCCGGCGACCACTGCTTTAAAGCATTCTCTCGAAATACTGTGGTACGTTTATCCTGTATGGTTTCGAAATCTCATATTTCTGGATATGCCGGCTAATCCTAAACTCACATTCGATTAGAGCCTGTATCTGCTTGCAGCGCAAGTTTAACAATCAGCAAAATGAAGAGCACACTGCCGCGATGCACTATGAGCACTTTCGACCTCCACTGCAGTTGCTAATTTCAAACTTTTTATTTATCTTACACATATGCGCAACATTCGAGGGCTACTATTCTTAGATCGATTTAATTGTGAACTGGCATGTTTCCATTCAAATTTCACTTGATGTATCTCTTAGTTTGAAACTCTTGGTTTAGTGGAAAGAGGTTTTGTTGAAGATTTGTTTGAAAATGAAAGACACAAAGGAAAGTTTAGTTCAATGGACAGACTGGGACAGTAATCGTTGTACTCTGAGTTATTCATTTTAGTCTTGAGTTTATTTGCTTGATTTCCTCTAATTTTACCCTGTTAACTTTTCACCCTTAAACTTTGCCAGCAAATATCAGGAGTGAGGATGCATTATTTACGCGAAATCGATTTCCTGTTAAAAATTAATTGATAGATCGTTGCTTATCATTTGGGTTTACTGCCATTTCTCTACCCAGTCGTTTACCAAGGTGTCGAAAATGACACCGCAGCATTTACATCCGCGTAAAAGCAAACAATGCCGAATTTACTAAATTTATGCAAGTATCTATCCAAACTACCTATGCTTTTATGTTATTGGATTTGAAGTAAAATGCATTGGAGTGCGATACTTCAACTGATTGAACACATATATGACTAGGGACGCCGGTACTGCGGCAGGGCGAGACGGCAGTGAAAGAGTTGAGGGCAATAGAAACGTATAAAAAACAAAATATCGCTACCAATTATGCTTGCTTTTGTTCTGCAGCAATGTTGACCCCAAAAATAATACCATTATTACAGAAAACCGTTTTGAACGTTTTGGGTGTGCGAATAGCTGTAGTAAAATTGTTTCGAGTCGATCTTGATCAACCATGAAATTACCTATGATGCTGTTATGTACCTTTACCCCCACTGACCCCCTTCTCAAAGGTCAGGGAGTAATGCCCCTGTTCTCCGGCGTATCTGTATATCGCTATCTCTGACAAGTGATCAACTAGTTGAATATAGCCAGTAAGATGCTGTGAGACAAAAGAGCCATTTACATAAATGTAATGCAATAGTGAAAATAGTCTTGGTACACTGATGTAAATCACAGAAATACTATCAACATGAAGCAGATTTCCTCAAATTTGGAAACAAAACTCCAAACATTTTTTCATGTTTTCCAAACCCAAGTGCATCACACATAGAAGGTTGAGCACCCTTTATATTTTACTTAAGTTATTTGTGAAATTCCCACAGGACACGGACCACAGGTTGGTTTCTTGCAAGTGATGCACATGCATATTTTTGCATCTTGCTCCATGCCATTTCCTACTGTTTCGAGGGAGATCTAAGTAGCTACCGCCAGAAGCTTCGATTGTTAGCTTATGGATTTCTCCTCTGCGAGGTCACAACCACAAAGTCAAATTCATGGAACGGATGGTTTTACTTCACAACTTGGGATCACAGCTTGCCTCCGGTTCTGTGTTGGGAGTTTTCGGAAGCATGGTACATCGATTGGTTATTCGTTTTTATCACGTATGATGCAGCACAAACGCATGTCAAAAAATTGTCTGAGAAGAACTTCACGTGGAGGTCACGCAATCTTGAGAAATAACTTATCGTGTGCAGTGCACTAAGGCCATCAAGCTTGCAAAACTTTAGGTGGGAAGATTTGCCCGATTTGCGCGTTTCTGCTTGCAGCCCTGCGTCACAACAAACAAAATTCAAAGCCAAAACTTTCCAACCTTGTTTAAACGAAACTGGAAGACTTTACGAGTATTTAAAGGGTTGGCATGGCTCTATGCTGTAGCTGTAGTGGTGGGCGAGTTATGGCCTAATTTGTTCGATCCACAATTTTGATTCGCGCGGACGTTAAAATGACCACCCCCTTGTAACCGGCATCCAGAAAATTTAATATTTTTTCCGTAGTTAACCCAGCCAAGCACCCACTCACTGCATATGCGGACGACACAACACTCAACATCAGCATCTCACTCTTTTTATAAGAAATATTTGCCACAATCACGCCAGTTCGAAAATCTCAGGTCTCGAGATCAACCTAGCGAAATCAATTGGCGTGTCTGCAAACAAAAAACGTAAGTTTACACAATGAGTCTGGAACCCCGAAAACATGACACCCCTATATAATAATCAACCCCTACCATAACATCTGGCTGGAACATAAACATCAAATTACCTAGAGAAATAGCCACCAACCTTAACCATCATCATGCCACTTATGACTTAAAATCAATATTCTAAAAACCGTNTTATCTCCACAGATTAACCACCTTGCCTGTAACTATCCAANAGGATCATCGTTACATCTTTCGAGCATGTATCAAGTTGAGATTTCAAATGCACAGAAAACGGTACAAAATCTTTCGCAAACGCGATGAAAACCGTTTATGAAGCTATTCTTCAGCCTGACGAAAACAATTTTGCCCCGAAAGGATATTACCCTACAATCAGACCAACTTTTTAAGTCCACAATGCTGCTTCTTTGACCTTTCGTTTATTACCAAGCTTGTGACAGCTCTGTTGCGTACATTGACTCAGTGGCGTAACAAGGGGGGACATCTGCCCCCGGGCGCAGCACTTTGAGGCTTCCAAATTGAGGTCGGAATGTTACGCATTAATTACATAATGTCAAATGTCAACGGATGCTAATAATTACAATTTACAAAACGTGGAATGTCATTACGAAATCTCATAAGAATCACCAAGGTTCGTAAAGCGAGCAGTTATGAACCTTAGTGACGTTTCAAGGCGGAGTTTTTGTCTCCAGCAATAAGCGCCCACCGGAAATGACGCCTCAAGAACGGCGTCCTACAGGGATCTGTGTTGGTGCCCCTTCTGTTCAACATCTACACCTCTGAGCTGCCAGCCACCATCTCCAGAAAGTATGCGTATGCTTACGACCTAGCAATCATGCATGCTGATGGAGATTGGCTGGCAGTGGAAGGGGCGCTGAGCAAGGACATGGCAACACTAGGTGAATACCTCCAGACTTGGAAG
>JGI24158J21664_10000067_pt1 | contig 57351 bp, 39 predicted proteins | sample Ectturendosymbi3_FD_21664 | JGI IMG/M metagenome (IMG submission 21664) | reverse complement strand
AACTACACTGAAAATATAAGTCTCACTGAGCAATTTGAGCACTAACAAAGTTACTTTACTCTAATATCATACGATTCTTGATGAAAAGTAAGTAGGGAGTCGAAAGTGTCACATATGCTTGTTTTAGCGAAGGTGTCATGTAGTCGTGAACTGAATTGCTCATAAAAAAAATACGGGCGTGAAGAACTTCTTTTGTATACTGCTAACAAGACCGTAGAAGCATTCACTGACTGAGTTTCAGCTTTTTACAAGCAAAACTTCCTCTCACCATAACGTGGGATCAGCGTGGCCCGTCACCTCACACTAATACTTTCGTCGGGTCTGCCAGACCCGAACTCGCTCCCCTGTACAAATACTAGAAGAGTGTGGATCACCGCAATCGCACCTATTACTAGTCACACAAAAACATGAAGCTACTGAAGAGTTCAAAGCGCGCCGACTTCCGTTTCCGTAGTTTAACGTGAATGACCTCATTTGACCCGGGTCTGGCAGACCCGCGATAGTATTCCAGGGCATAGAAGCATTCAGGCATTTGATAATGTTTCAGCAGGGGAAAAGGAAAACTATAAAAATTTGTTGGACTTCTATACATAACAAAAAATCGAAAGTTTATTTGCGTACTTTGTGCGCATTCTCAATTCCTTTGTAGTTCAGCAAGATTCGATCTTGCAAGCCGGTGTCAAGCGGAATTTCTGACCTCTGCGAAATTTCTGACCTATTATTGTTTGTCAGTTATTTTAACTTCTCAGAGTATAGGAATAAAGTTTGGCGATTATTGTTTTGATGTGTTTTGTGCAAATTAAAACTTGTTGGTTAGATGTCAGATACCCGCAACAAGCTACAGTATGGGAATAACTATAGCCACTGTAAAATTTTGGACTTAGTCTTAGACCTCAATTATTTTTCTTTTTCTAACCCAAACCCTAACCCGACACACTTACGTAAACACCAAACCCTAAGCCCTAATCATCAGTTTTTCTCAGCGTAGTTGATGTAGGCTAGAATATCTCTCTGTGCATGCGCACATGGTGTGAAGTCAGAAACTTCGCTTGACACCGGGGTGTGCGTCAAACAGTCCAGTCCAGCCGCACACTTTTTGTGCTCCACTGCTCGTATTCGTAAAGACATTAGCGCAGCCTCATTTTGCAGTAGTAAATTTCTCTGACGCAGTGATGAGTGTGTATCACTCCCCTGTTTTAACGCGCAGCCTGATATTTTTGCAGTTATGAACTGCTGCTTCGTAGCGTTGAGTGTATTTTCCTCCGATATCCTAACCTGTAGCGCTGATAGTTTATATTCAGTTCAATGACACATACATTTAAGGGAGTGCGTGTAGACGAATATGCATATTATGTCAACAAACTTCGCCAAAACTTTGGTTTGGAAACAGGAATATGACGTCAAATTTTGACATCACAAACAGTGCGCACCAAATACAAATGACCACCATATGCCACTGAATGAAATCCCCCCATGAAAATTTTCTGCGTACGCCACTGTCAACCAGTTATCAGGTTCGTGGAAATAGATACGAGAGCAAATTGTCACAATAAACAAATTTTATCGACAGCAAATTTTCGCGCAGCGCTACAGTAAGACAAAAAAAACACTGAAAAAGTAGAGGAGCTGAAGTTGTTCAAAATTCGTCTGATCCGAAATAACGTTTTCTGGCTTGCAGGGCTCGTGCGATTGAGCTGCATCATTGTTAAAATGGTTGACGAAAACGTATTTGTCGAGATATAAAAAACAAGTCCGGATAGAAGTTTTCGTTTCGGAATACTGTACCAATTGTGTTTTGACAAGACTTCTCGAAACGCCTCCTCAAAACTTATTCTTTTGCAATGTTGCTGGCAATGTGGAGCAAAGCTGCTTGCAAACTCACCGACCAGTTGAAAAGGCAGTGTAGGCTTCGTTGGCGTTTTACCGGATGTTCTTTAAGGAAACTTTCTCTGAAGCAACTTTAAACTCAATCGAGAGTTTTCTCAAGTTTGCTGACAGTATGCGTTTAGAGAAGCGATGAAAAAAATTGATTTTCCAGACATTGGTGAAGTTTGAGGTGAAACCTGTAGGCAACGCTTCAAATTAAATTTGCTTGCCACGTGGGTGATCTTTGTGGTGTTCACGCCTTTTTCAAAGCAACCCAAAAGCTTTTGATGTTTTCATGCTTATCAAAAAAATTAAAAATCGGGTATTCGCTGAAGCTTTTATGTACAAGATCAACGAAACTAAAGAGGTTTTCAACAAGTCGCAATCAAGAGTTGCTTGGAATTCGCGGCTCTTAATCCGCCTGCCTCATTTTTTAGTGGGCGTAGTTACAATTCAAAGCACTTTCTCAATATTCTGCTGAACGTTAGAAGGAGTTTGTAACACACATCTGCAAGTTGCGGCTCTCTAGAAAGTGATGACGAGTTTTATAATTGCAACCACGAACTTCTACTCTTACTGGCAATCGCTTGCAGCAACGTTGTTTTTTACCCATCTGACAGTTTCATGTGGATGCGTGGCTTATTATATTGACTTGATACTGTGCTAACGTCACAAAAAGATTAAAGCATGCTGCTTAACAAAAAGATGGAAGCATAAGAAGCAACCGTAAGGTTGCCAATCAGTCAAAAACTGGTTAGATTTTAGGCGTTTTTTTCGAAGAGGAGTAAGACTGAGTAGGGTTATGATAAAGTTTTCATCGTTGACGTTGTTTGTTTCACATTACAAACGCTGTTATTAGGGTTGCACATTGTTCACTCGAAAAGCAGAAGATATCCTCGCACGTGGCCCACACCGTCGTCTGGAGGCGAGCGGATCTTCCCGCCTGACGACAAAACATCAAAGTTTTTGCTTAATTGGCTCATATCTTCAATTAAAGAGCGGAACGCAGCGTTATCTAATAACACTCTAATAAATGATTACGAGCGGAGGTTCAAAGTCATGGCTCTGGCAACGTGCGATTAGTGCATCGCAAAAACGCACCTTCGTCTCTCAGCTTTTCCTTGACGTGCAGTGATCCTTCAATCGCCGCGCGAAAATTGCGCACCTCCAGTCCTTGTGCCGTCATAATTGCTTCTGGTGTGCGTAAGAATCTGCAAGTTTGGGATTATTTGGAGAAGGTTTTGTCCAATGAATTAGTCGTTTGGTGGTTGGCACCCAGTAAAACTGTGATGGCTAATTAAATCAGAGGCTTCTGCAATTTGATGAAGGCAGACGATGTCTCTGTCTGGATGCCTCTCAGTGTATGTTTCATATAGTAACTTTATTGCCTGTAGAAAGTTTCGGTTTGGTTTGAATCAGTGGACATTATGTCATAACATATACAAGTTTTCACATTTTACACTGGGTATGTTTAATGTCTTATTCAAGAGGCATCAATCAGGCCTCGGCCTGCCGCCAATTGTCTTTAAATAAATTCGTCGCATTTCATGAGATCCAGCCAGTCAATGCATTATTCCTCAAGAGACAATGCCTCGGACAGTCAAAATAAGCAAACTCATCCTGCCGAACTGTCCCTGACATTTATTATAGACCTCTGGTCGACCTGATGGAAAATTAAAGCTTGCAATACGTCATCGTTTCGACAAAAGCCTAAATTTCCTCCTGATCGAATTGACTAGCATGATTTAAGTAACCACAGCGAGAAAAGCACAACATTATTCTGAACATCCTTTTCAAATCAAATGCGATACTTGACGACATGATATGCCTGTTCCTAGCATGAAATCACAGTGTCTAAACTGCACGTGTAATACACCGTGATGATAGTTTATTTCTATACTTTTTTACTCGGGCTTTGAGTTGAATTGTATTCGAATCATTATGACCACTGGAGAGATTCGATCGTGGGTGCTGTTATGATAACTGCTCCATATCAATAATTGCACACCAAGTCTCACAGTGCAGGAGTCTTCAGCGAAAATCATACCACAGTTTACTTGCAACGGAAGATCATGATAGTGTGATTATCTTTTATTGTCGTGTTCTGGGGAGTATCAAGTAAAAAGCAACCGATGAAAACATTTTAAAAAGTTGTAAAATATGTTGCAAAGAAAAAGAAATAAAAACATTGATACAAAATCAAGAATCAAATCATTTTGTGTTGTTTAATAAAAAGGTTTGTTGTTCCTGCTTTATTTCTTACAGGAAGGTTGTATTTTGTTAACGAAAAATCCTTGCTCAAAGAAAAACTTCAAGTAAACTGCACGCTTATTACATTTTTCTATCGTGACTTATAATACTGCTATCAACAACAACTCACTTTTCCATCACACAAAGCGGAGTTACTGCGCTGGCCTATCCTTAGATGTTGTTAAGCTCGATTTCACGTTTGATATTTGCCATACTAACCGCTTGGTGGACAACTGGACAACAGCCTGAGGTGGAAAATTTCTCTTTGGGTCGTTGTAACCGGTACATGCTGAAGCTGAAAATCCGTGCGTCTACGGAACCGAATCCTTGTGCTTCCCTTTCTCGCAGGCAAGGCAGTTGTCACACACTTTTGCGTTACTTTCAGTTTACTTTGGAGTTGTTCTGACTTTGGATTGCGCCACCACGTTTTGAATTCTGCTCTCAGCGGGTGACGTTGCAGTAAGAGACGATTTTCACTCAGAATTTGTAGAAAGAAAAAAAGTATGCTCCGTATTAAAAAATAACTATTCAGTATGTTTGGCACTGAACGAAGCCATAGAAGGAAGTGCTGCGTGTTTGTCGGTGATGTTTATTGTTTGGAAACGTTTTCCGCTTTTAAAAGCGTTTTGTTTGACGATAACTTACAGAGAAAAAGCTCATGTGCTTTTACCAAAGCAAAGAAACAATACACAATCCTGAAAAAACGTGAACTGAAAAATCTGTCTTTTGGGACTTTTACGTTTAATTTTGACAATCTGGCCAACATTGGTCATTACGTAACTCGAACGTTAGGCTGATTAGCAAAGTTTACCTTAATGGTTGCGTCCCATCATATCATAATCGGATCTTCAATTAAAGTCGCGCAAAGCGAGCTAATTCATGTTGAACCCATCGATCTTATCCCTTGACTTGGTGCATTTGACAGTGAAGAGATAACGAAGCAAGCTGCCCTTTTAAACGAGAAACTGCTTTTTTCGCGATAAAAAACGGACAGATTTTTTAAGCCGGCCCTTTTCGACACAACCGTTGGACTCAAAGCAGTTTATTTTCAAACAACTGGCATTGCTTCTGTATATGAAGCGCAAGTTGAAGGTGAAATCATTTGAAATTATACTGCAGGAAATGCCCTGAAACGGGCGAGTGGTGAAGTCTTTTGCTTTCCGTTAACTCCAATTTCATTTACAATGAAGACTGTTTCGAATTAATTGGTTCAGTTTTGAAGAAATGATAAACTAAAATGGTATTTAAACATTTCCCTCCTGGATTTTCCAAAGCATGTGAAACACACCCAAATGGCAATTTTTCAAGAAAAAAAGCAGAAACGTAGTGCAACGAAATAGTTTATATGCGCCAGAGTTTCAACAAAAGCGAGTACATTAGGTCACTTTTTGCAACCCTTCTTTTCATAACAGGTTTTCAGACAAACTGCATGTAATGATCAAATGATCTCCAAACATAACTCTATTCATAAGCTATGATTAAATTCTACACTGACTCCGTGACATCCTACAGTGTAATGCAGGAAATGCAAAACCTTAATCTGACATAGCTGTTCGGTTTGGCCTTCCTATTTTTGGTTGCCTGTGTGCAAAGGCAGTCAGATTTGACAAAATCTATCCCAATTATTTTCACCCCAAACAAGGTTTATTGTGGGCGTCACCCACAACACCTCGTCACTCAACAGGTTTTGAAGTAGTCGGTGAAATTTTGTCCAAAGTTATTGTTTGTAGTTTAGTTGCACTTAGCTGCTGATTCAGCTGAAAGGCTGTAAAAGTAAACGGAGCCCTTTTTTCTGTGGTTGCAAGTGATCGAGACAAGGAAGTTGAAGAAGTATTATCAAAAAATTAACTTCTTGACACCAGTCCAACCGGCCTAGCAATGTGGCAAAAAAGCAGTCACACCACTGGCATTGTCCGTTGAACGTAATTTGTGAATGGGTTGAAAACAGCCATTGGGCAAAAACCTTAAAGATCTCATTGTTTTTGTTTCGGACTTCGATGGTAGAGATTGAAATTTGGCTAGTGGATATATTTTTGATTTTTAATTTGATAAACACAATTAAGTTCTTTGGTTTTACTTTTTTTTTACTTAGTACTTCTGCGGGCTGCTGAAAGCCTTTCAAAAACATGATAAGCAATTCATTTCTAAAAATAAATATGCTTATTGGAAAACATGAGCAAGCTTGCCAAGTCTTCGATCAACAGTAACTGCACCGCAATATGTCTTTTCGCAAACAATGAAACGATGAAAGAAGTTAAAAACACACTCTGTTTGTTCATGCTCATCCAGATAGACAAACACGTTATCAGGAAATACCAGTTAGACGGTTTGAAACGTTACATGCTTTGCAGCTTTTTTTAATCCAGACTCGTGCGTTTTTCCATCTCTCGCAAAACTTAAAAAACATTGGATGAGTTTGGCTTAAAATTCTAGGCAGATAAAACCACGCGCTTTTTTCGCACACAAAAATATATTCAAAAATACAGGAACAACAAAGAGTTAAGGATATTTTTGTCATATGATCCACTAGCGTCAGATCTTACAAGATCGATCCACGCCAAAATGTCCACTTTCCTTCCCCCAAAAAACAACGTTGATTTAAGATTTCAAAACGTGCTCAAATGAACCTTGCTGATGGGATGTTTAGTCTTTACCATGTCGTACCTACTGGGATTTTGAACAGCATCTTACCCAGTAGACTCTGCTGCATTCTGTTTTAACGACCAAAGAGGAGTCAGAAAGCAAAACTGTTTGATAACCTTTTGAGGGTTATGCAAAGGTTTCGAACATTTGAAGTTGCTCAAGCAAGATAAAAATGCCTATATATAGTTGTTTGAAGAAAAGTTATATCAAATTTGCTTTCGCAGCAGAAACGCTGCAGATTTTCCAACATATCAATTCAGCAGATTGTTAGCATGTCAGTGAAATGAGCAATATGCATAAACGACCAAAAACGAATGAAAAAGACATAAAATCTAGAACAAACAATTTTTGAAGGCTTTTGTAGTTTGCATCACCATCCTAGACGGTTCGTAAAAGCGAATTGAGAAAATTTATTTGATACATCTGGGAAATTTTGGTTTCATTTTTTACAGTTCCCCATATACAATGTAAATTAGTTGCTGAACTAACGCATTTTTACTTTTTAACTATTATTATTTGATGTTTCTCCACTGTCCACGTTAACAATATGTGAGAACAATAGATTTAATTCGTTGAAATTTCGGAAACAAATGCTTTAAAAGAGTGCAACAGCGTTGAGAACATATGACACCGAGTTCCAAAACGGTGAATCAGGTGCACCGCTTAGCAAATAGAAAAGCAAAGAGCAATGCAGCTAAACGGTGCACTCGACAGAAATTTGATATTTTATGGCAATAAGGTAAATCCGAAATATGCTTCATAATTTGACCTATGAAAATTTTAAATCGATTTTGTTGAAGTATTTCATTCAAAGCTTAAAATCTGCGATTGACAGAAAGTTAACAGAACCAGAAAAACTAACGTGTGCTAGAAACGCTATCGTGCGCAGCAAGAAACATCAAAACAGTGTTTCTATCGCAGCAGCGCCTGTTTCAATGAAAAGACCCAATTACGAACAAGTGCGACGACTTGGCCGCGTAAACAATGCATTTGGTAACGAGAAGTGATGGGTCAGGAAATCGGCTCCCCATGAAAATGCTCTTTGTCCGACTCGCCTCTCCCGCGCAATGCGCTGCTTGTATTGATTCTACACTCGCCTGCCGTGATCGATTCCTCGGGCAAAGGCAAAGCTGGTTTTAACCATTCTTGCGGGAAACGGAGCTTCATCGGCCATTTCATTAACCGAAAAACCGCTGTCCTGCGCCTGGTTTTCCGACAACGAAATTAGCTTTAAAATGCGATCGCCAGCTTTATCCTGAGCGGCAGGTCGTCAAAGCGCAGCCCTTCTTGCTTATGATTAACTATCCGAACTTTGCAACCGGGCATCGATTTGTGGTAATTGGATTGGAATGGTCTGTGATACCCGGCGATGCCTCACTTAAAGCCACAAATTAAACCAGACTTTGCAGGTGTATCATTAGTCATTGAGCTTGCACGGCAGGTGTCAATGCAGCCAGATACGAATTAGCTCCCTTACCAAGTTATATACTTCTTTGATGGCTCGCTCCACGTTCAGTTGTTTTTAAAAGCGGTCAGCCACAAACGTTGATATTAGGTTCATTGCCACGAGTGTTAAACGAAACATGATTTTAATGTTTTGTGGCAATAACAATGATTGCTGTCTACGATTTATGGGAAATGCGCATCGCTATTTGTGACAACAAGGTGATTAAGGCCAAGGAAGCACTCCCCTGAAGCAACTGTTGAACTGTTGCCTGCCTACGTCACAACCCACGAGCGCATAAGTGCTTGTCGAAAACCGCGAAACTGGATCGCTGGTGTACACGGCAAGTACCTCCGACGTGACCCAAGCGATTCAAACGACATGGAAAGTTTCCTTCTCCAGAATCCACGAATGATCATTTGCGGGGCTGATTCATTCTGCGTTGGAAAAAAAACGCGCTTTATAAATCCGCTTGCTGTATGGCACCAAACTTGCCGCTACACCACATTCCTCGCTTTTGGCACAGTTTGACCATAAAGCGTTTGAAGGTTTCATCGTGATAGAAACAAGGCTGCAGTCGCCAAACTTGTTTAATGCCACAGACACTTTTCTTGCCGGGCAACATTTTTGAAGGATGATCGTTGTTGTGGGGATATTTTATATGACAGTGTTTGAAGGGGAAACATCCAGAAGAATTCTATTGTGATTGACATAAAAAAATTTAGCATCTATTTCTTCTCCCCGGTGCCGGGATGAATCGGAGATAGCCTGCCACTGAACCAAAGCAAACACCTGGACATTAATATCATTGTAATTTAGACGCTTTCACCAATAGTTTGTGGTCAGCATTGAATTTGGCAGAAACAAGTTTTGAAGACAATTAGGGCCTACATCGATTCTCTTCTGTTTCTTTAGTTTATGTGACACATAAACTGCGAATATGTCCATCTGAGCGCCTCATCTGTTTGTAGATGGAAGATTGAATTCAAATAAGTTTTTTTGGGCTGAAACCTACTTTTTCAAAACGAATAATACTACCTTACTGCTGTTGCAGTTGGAAATGGTAACAAGAAAATCATTTGCTTAGTCATTAGGTGTCATTTATATCACTGAAACGTCGTTTATGAGCTGGGAGAAAAGGGTTGATTGGTTAAACTTCCTTTTGGGCAACAAATCTTCTTTACAATCTGACATTTTTTTAGATCAGGTTTTGGTTGTTTTCAGAAAATCGTGATCCACAATTCTATATGACTTGAACGTTCGTTTCGAATTGTAGGGTGAATAAAACTTGGAAAGTTACGAAAGTGCTAATAACGAATCATTCTCCAGTTTAACTTTGAACTTCTAAACTAATACCTGCTCCCCCCTAATCTCAAAAGGAAAATTGCGCTAAAGACAGGTTCTGCAGTTGATAAATTGTCCAAACGCATCGTATCGGCAAGAAGTACTGTTTATGCTCACATCCGCTTTAAATTATTGTTGGCCTTGGTAGTTCGCTACCATCGAAGCGCGCGTACAGGGTCTGGCTTTCATCACTCCACCTCGCTACAGAATCTTCCGAAATCAATAACAAATAAATGTATTTTTTTACCAGGTGCTGATAACCGACGGTATGAGAAATCCTGTGAAAATTGTTGGCTTGAACAGAATTTATCGATAATTACTGCGAGGCTGAAAATCAGAGCCACACCCAACTGCATCAAAGGAGTTCTGACGTCTGCTGCGGATAGTGATTTGCTTGCAAATCCTTCTAGATAGACCATTCTCTGTTTCATAATTTTTGCGTGTCCTTGGCAACCAAATCGCACAGAAAATGTGCACGTCGTAACTTCGCCGTTTTGCCGAACGATGGCCTCAAAGCTTCTAATCGTCTTGTTGACATTGGCTTCTACGCGTTTAGCGCCACAGCAGTCACGTACCATTCCTTTTTCTGCATTCATTTTGTCCAAGTTCGCCCAAAGCGCTGCGCAGACTGTACCGCTCCCCGCAGCGCAGGTCCAACTTTTAAGATCCGAGAGCGAGCATTTTAGGTCTGTTTTGTTACAAGCAGTTCGCAGTCGCTCTATTGGCTTGTGACAAGAGCATTTTTCTGGCTCATTTAGATTTTACTGGAAGGTTTTTATATATGCATTGACGTGAAGAAAACCTTAAAACACCTGAGGATTAAAAGAAACTATCAGCAAGGGGCTAAAACTTGCATGAAAATAGAAAAGGTCAAAATGCAGTAACACAAAAACGAAATACATTTGCTCTCAATTCATTTTGCGGAAATTCAAGATTTTTAAATGCATGTTTGCTTTTGTCGGAGGAAAGCATGAAGAAACTATTGAAAATGGCAAGCTTTTCATAAATGTTTCGAATTTTGGTAAACAATTTTTTAAGGAAGTAAACTCTTCAATTTCCCGAAGTTTTCTGAAACTCTGTTTTTTTACAAAGGAGAAACCAAAGACAAGTAACGAGAAACATCAGAAAAATTTTGATATAATCTTTTTATGATTCTTAGCTGCTGATTTACCTAAATATAGTCAAAACGTATCTGTATTGAAGCACTTCGGAAACATACGTAGCAGTAACGCAACTGAGGGCACAGATCAGTCGTGTATACAATCTAGTAAATGTTACTTGGCAGCTTTTAATAGGTTTTTCTGTTGCAAACACATTCGGAACATGAAGATTTCACTGAAATAAACACTTTTATGATAGGAAACAACATTTCCATTTCCCTTCTCTGGTTACTGTTTTGTTTAGAGACATGAAAAGAAACAAAGACCAAGCATCAAGCCTGTAACCAGGGCGAAGGCAATCGGGCATTTACCCCCACGAAATTTTGTAAAACATGTTTAGTTGTACAACAACAAGTTACAATGATTCTGACCCCCTGAAAATATCAGCTGGTTACATCCATGCTAACAGGGGTGTACCGAGGTCAGTTGGCGCCCGGGACAAGAAACAAGTTTGGCGCCCCCATGTTCGAACCTAAGCTCTTTCGCGAGCAACTGTATTGAAGAAAGTACTTGCGACACTATTGGGGCTTTTTAGCGCCCCCCAGTGATTCGGAGCCCGGGACATTGTACCTCCTTGTGTTATCTCAGTACGCCCCTGCCTGCCCAGCTCGCTTTTTCCGCACCTGATTAAGAACTTGACCGCGAATGAAGCTGTTTACCGAAAGACGTACCACAAACAAAAAATGTTGCGAAGTGCAAACGTTGTTTTGGAATATGCTGACGAGCCATCATGAAGATTGGACATCTTTGAAAAGAATTTCCAAATAACTGAAGCAAAATTTTTCTTTATGAAGAAACCATGACTTTCCTTCGCAATCTTCCCTCTGAAATGCGCAACTGTAGAGTGCCACCAAACCATTTTCGCAGTGAAATCTCATTCTCGCGCACTTGCAACATGCTAAATTTACAAGTAAAATATGAATAATATTTTGGGGGGTGGCAGAAGCAGAGCGCTTCTGAGCATATCACATAGCCCTTTCAAAATCTATTAGAATTAAATGTGTACTTTGTTCGTATTTTCATAAGATTTCGTACTCAATTTAATAATTCACAAAGTTTGTGATTCATTTAGAACTCTGCTAACTCAGCCTTAAAATATTCATGCTCACTAAAACAAACAATTGCTCGGTGTATAATTTTCTGAGAAGGAAGACTGGTGCCTCTTTATTAAGCGCTTCTGCATTAAACAAATTAATTGACTGTGTGGTACTTAACGAAAGTTACTTCCACGCTTTTGTGGCATGAATTCCAAATATACAAAAATATTCGTGTTAAATAATTGCAAAGCTAGCAGTAAATCTTATCCGATCATGCAGAAATTAACCTTCATTGCGTTTCTGATTTGCTCTTTTGATAAATGTTCTGTAGAACTTACAAATTTTTCCAAACGGATTCATACGCTTAGTAAATTTCTAACAAAAATTGTTTATAATTCTCAGTTCATCAACAAAACACCGTTATTATTGATATTTCTCTGACAAGAAGTTCCCTCTCATAAACGAATTTGATGAAAGCAGCAAAACATCAAAATTTCAAGGAGGTTGCACTTGCTTGCAGAAACATACTGTAATTATCGAAAATGGCATCGGATGTTTTGTTAAAGCCCTGTCCAACATATCACATTACAAGAGTTTATTATCCTTGCATACTGATTATACCAGAAGCCAACTACACGAAAGTTTAAGGTATTAACGCTAACAGTTTCTGAAGTAACACCAAAGCGCTTACGAAATTGTCCGCGCTTATCGTCAACAATGTTATTGCAACCTGTCAGCAGCACAGAGTATTTCATCTTCATTACTACCAGAACAAAACCGCAAATTAAAAATTGCAAAGCGGAGCCCAAAGCGCCCACATCAAAGCAGATTTCGCGATGCACTAGAAATTGCTTGTAGGCAGAAATGTATTAGAGATCGCGCTGTTTGTGCGAGAATATTTTTGAATTCCTCATGTACAGTGTTCCGAAAAGGTAGTTGCTGAAGATTCACTTGCTTGGGTTCCTTTTGTTTAACACGTGTTTTCTCTGCGCGAAAGACTGCAGTGCCATTTTCAGCGTTGAGGCAAAGTAACTGACAACCCGCCCTGTGGATTTGGAAAAATAGAAAAGATGCATATTGTTTGAAAACTAGACTGCTGAATATATGTTTCAGTCTTGTCTTATTCAACATTTTTGATTGCTTAGCTTCCGTAAAGACATGAGGTTTTCAGTTCCTAAACGTGTAAGTAGCTAATTTCTTTTGTACAACCCTTGGGCGGTAAATCGTGTGGCAAGAAGAATAAGTTGATTTGTTGCTTTTTATTGAAAAAAAACGACCTTAAAACCGTGCCAACCTTGCCAGTCGTAATGGTCAATGACCTCGATATTAAGCATCCGTTATCTCACGCATAAGAATCATCTACTGTACGACAGATAGAAAGTTTTGCATATGATAACAGGAGCACAGATCTTTCGGTGAGCGAGACAAACTAGACATAAATATGCCGAGAAGCTGACGAAGCACGTCAAACAGCGTCTGAAATGCAATTCTTGGGAACGAGGGGAAATCGCCTTGGAAAAAGATACTTCAGTATGGAAAGTTGTGACAGGCGTCGGACCCTTCCTCCTGTCGTTTAAGCCATGACTTCCTCAAGCAAATAGGCTTATTTGCGACCGGCAAAGCATCCTTTCATCGAGGTTTAATGCGATGAGATAACCAGTTCGATGTTACACGGGAGTGTGTCGATAAGGCTGTTTGCCAAGCAATTACATTTGAAACATGTTGGCAGATACGCAGCAATCCAACCGCTCAGAAATCATCACTCATTATGAACATCAAGAGGCCTAAGCGAGATTGCTTCTGCTTGAGAGAAAAGCCTGTGATAGATGTTTTCTGCGTTATAGAACGGCAATGAATTCAAAATAGTTATGAGCAGCGCAACTTTCCCTTATTCCAAACTTTTAACATGTGACACGAGACAAAGCACTAGAAGTCATCGTCCAGCGACAGCGTTTTGGCGGAAATCGTCTTTTAGGAAGGTTAAGTAAACAAATCAAACCAACTGCAATTTAGTCGTTTAATTGCATCGTCGTAAAAGTAATTATGGCAGACGGTGGAGATGACTACCTGCCATAGTTTCTGTTTTTGACAAAGGCTGCCATCAAACGTGTTAGATACTTTCCAACAATCAATTGCATTTAAAACGTTTCTGATCTACTTGGAGACGACTTATCGGCTTTCCAGACTCCCGAGTTTGAACAGGCAGCTGACAGCCACCAAAAAGCATCCGGTAATCGGGGTTTATAAGTTTATCTAGGGGTTTGGCAGGTGGACATCGGCTTCGGAAGCGCTTGTTGCACGCCGCTGTACACACACTCGCGATCGTTTCACCGACGGAGGTGAAAGTAAATGTACAGATAAGGTGCGTGTTGACTGCCGTTCCTTGAAAGAGAAACTCTACTGGCTGATGGGTCTGGACAAATAGAATGCTTCCCTGAAGCCAAACTTAAAGAACGCGGGATTTGTGTGGTTACACTCACAGCGGGTAGCGACTTACCGACCGCCGAGACAAATTTTCGAGCAAAGTGGTTTAATTATTACACAACTTACGTCTCCGCGAGGCTGTTGCCCTTGCCCTCACAGTGGCCTGGCTACCATCTGGTTGAAAGAGCTTGACCTTTCAGACATCATCTCGATTGTGTCTCTTTTTTGTTTTGTTTTTTATCATATAAGGTTTTGTTTGCCCGGCAAGCTGTGAGCTTTGCACAAGATCGTGCATTGTTGGGCCGATCAGCATACATTCTGCGCTTCACGGCGAAGATGCTCGAGTCTGCGTTGCTGAAAGAAACGTTTATGAGTCGAGCAACCGCGTCCCATCTCGATCATGGCTTGCCCGAGCCTGAGCCGAGCACTCCCACCCAGAATTACGGTTCTCAGACTGACTGAGCCCATTGTTGAAAAGCGCATCAGCACCAACTCATTACACTTTGCGCAGTACAACAAACTGAAACCACACCCGGAGCATTGCAAGCATTGCCATCGCACAGACTTACGTGACTTCTTAAAGCACGTTTTAAAATGCGGAAAAGTTCCAGACGTTTTTCTCTGGAAGGAAACTGTCCACGCTTGTGTTTGTGCCGTCACTGCTTAAGATCGCAAGAACTACAGGACCGAATGCTTCTGTCTATGGATCCGCGTGTAAAACCGCCGTTGTAGATGTAGAAAATAAAAAATTGTGACAGAAAACTGTCGTGCAGTAAAAGAATGTTCGTAGCACGCATTCCGTATTTTCTGAGCAACGTTGGCCACGTTTTAAGTCCAAACTTTTTAAACGAGTTGTGCCCTATTTTGAAACGTTTGAGGTTCTATTTGAAAACTCACGATTGTCTGGGCTGCCTGCATTTCCCAAGTGGCAAGTGCCGCAAACATGCTAATTACAGAATTGACGGTGGATTATTTCTTCACCTTTGTCTTCCTCGTCAAACTTTGCTTTATTAGCACTGGATTCGCGCGGTTCTCTTATCTATCTTGTCAGATAGAAACACTGATATCTAATACTTGGAGCGTTGAGCACGCAGAAATATTGTCAAGGTTTGCTAATTTTCAAAGAGCTGTCAATGCAACTTTAACTCAGGCAAAATGTATTCATGTTAGTTAGTTTTGTCAAAACTAACTTTACGTGAATCACGTTCCTTCCATAACTTCGCCTCTACGATGTTTAAAAACGCCATGTTACACCAGAGAGCAGAAGGTGTGTTGTCACTGCGGCACAACAACGTTCACGCTCAGCGTGCGGCTTAGCTGCGAACATTTTGTTGTGGTGATGCTTCTGAAAGCTCAGTTCAGGTTTTGCATGCATTAAAAGAGCGACCTCGTATGACACCTGAAATACAACGCCTGCATGGGACAGTGAGGAACACTCGATGCAAGAGCAGACGAGGTAGGGCTTTACAAATTTTTTAATATTTGTTGCTCTTCGTTTCCCTAAAAGCGATCAAAAGATTTGAACAAACAAGACCAAAAGCGTTGAAAGCGTTGGCAAAGATTTTGAAGACGAACCTTTTTGTATATTTGTTTTGTTTTGTTTCGGAAAGGTTGGGTATATTTAACAGCAAAGATTACGCAAGAAAACGCTGTTATGTCAGTCAGTTGATTTTTTGCCAAAGTACAAAAACTGCCCAAATCACGAAGAAAAAACACTCAAAAACTTTTTGACAGTATTTAATACTTGGTGAGACGGATTTTTAAAAACAGAAACTTGATGAGGTTTCGTTTAGAAGACAAAATCTCTATAGGTTCTGCTTCGCTATTGACAACGTTTGTAAATCGCAACTTCGTTTTTCAGTATGTGCCGAATAAACGCATTGCGGGTTGCAAATGACCAGCTTATTCTAATTTCAAATATTAGGTTCTATGACTCCGTGTTATTTTGAGATTTTTGACCTTTTTCGCGCTTACAGCTGCAGGGCGATGTTACTATGCATGTGTATAAACAGAGTAGATATCGTGAAAGGGCAACTACAAGACGTCCGAATCGTCAGTTATAAATTTAAACTGTTCTAGCGAGTGGCTGGAAGGAATATAGGCATGGGATGAACATCCGTAAGCAGCAGCATTTTCGATCGCGATAATGGACTATTTTAACGATCGCGTAATTTTGTGAGCAAAAATGACTCAAGATGAGAAAATGCACTCGAGTCCAGAAAACACGAATTGTGGGGTTGATCCAAAGCTCCGAATGCGGTAATATTCGTAGACACGAAAGCAAGGAAACTTCTGAATATTATGTGATGCGCAGTGGGTGTTCTTGATAAGGTTAACAAAAGCAACCTGGCTACGTTTGATCAAGAGCCAAAAAACGTCAGGTGGTTTAATTAAAGACAGTGGTTGGAGCGAAAAGCTTTCGGCAAACTGTTCATCCTTATATCTTACAGAGCAGTGGGTTGGACCATGAAAACAATTTTTCGGGACGATTAAAGAAAATCTCTGTGGGAAACATCAAAAATGCATTATTTTAAGTGACCACAGAAACGTATTGCAATTAAGATGGATTGAAAAGCACTAAACGCGTCAGTTTTGTTGCTGAGATTTCCGTGTTTTCTTGTACTTGCAATGAAATATTTGATCGTTTTTGGCCAGTTTCAGGTAATTTGGTATTGGACATCTTTAAATGGAAAAACTTAAAATGTACTTAAAATGTACCCCTTTCCATCACGCACGTTTACTCAGCTCTTCTGGTCGAAAGCATGTGGTCATGTCCACTAATGATCTACGTTTTTAAACAGCCCGTATCCTACCTGCCACAACGCGACTTGCAGCCGTCAAAAAACAAAATGGCGGCGCCTTTTTGGGAAGGAAAGTGCCGGTTCGCCTAAGACAGTTTCAACGTTTTGTTACATCAAGGAACATTTTTGCTCGTAATGCTGGTGTCACTTGCGGGCCGTATCCAAAACCATTCATTCGTTGCATTTGCAGCACTCGCGTGATGCCAGCCGTTTGTGAAACATGTCGTTTTTGTCGCAAAGTCGAACATTGCCATTTGGAGCTCAGGCGGCAGCCCAAGCAAAAACGCAGTATTAACTTCAGGATTAACGATTGTGAATTTTTGAGTTGTTACGAAAAGTTTGACAAGCAAATTTATGCACTAGATGAAAATAAGAATCCAACGCTAAAAAGATTAAGCCTCATTCGGATATGAGGAGCCAGTTGGATAACTACGTCGTAATACCCATTAGCTTGTTAATTTTCGTTCAGTCGTAAGCCTTAGTTATAGCAATTTCTGGAAGTCTGGACTCCCAGCAGAAAAAAATTCTGCCACTGAAAAAATTGGACCGTTTAATGAAAGCTTTTCTGTAGTTGATTTCAGACCCGTGATTCTCTCACCGTCTCTTCTGACCGTGCAGAAATCTATATTCTTGAAGCTGCATCAAATGGAACCCGTTTGTCGCCTGTCATAGCTCGTAAACGAAATAAGCCCAAGTAGCATGACAAAGGAGGAAAGTGGGTCGTGCAAGTAATAGCACCAACTAGAAAAGAAAAAGTCCCTGCCTGTCTTCTACTTGACAGAGATCTTTTCTAATTTTGCGTGAGGTTAAACGCAAGCGAAAAAATGCGCCTAGTGCAGGAAAAACATCGCGATCGTGTTGTTTACAGGGAAAATAAATTTGCTGGCAAATGTGGCGGGGGAGGAACACGTGCGTCGACCACGTTTTCTTGATTGCTGCTCAGTTCCAACGTAAGATTGCTGTTCTTTCAAGGGACGGCAATGGCACATTGCGCCTTGTCGTTGGTGGCGCAACGCTGAAACTCTCTGATGTGTTTACGGATATTGCCGACGTGACTTTAAGGTAAAGCCAACTGGCAAACTTCAAGCTGGCAGCGCCGATAAACAGTAGACGAGAAATAAACTGCCAGGTTATGCCATGCAACCGCCGTCTTTATCTTTTCTAAACAGCAATAGCTGAACGTGCTGGCCCTGGCTGAAGCTCATCTTGGCTCTTTTTTTCACTCGGAAGAGCTCCCAGCTGCGCATTGCGTGAATTGTTGGCGTTGTCAGTCAAATGTTTGTGTTGGCTACACAGCTGTTTAGATACCAGTGGTTTGTGGCACTTTGAGAAAATATGCCCGATACCGGAACAAGTTCTTCGCGTAGTCTTTTACGGTGATCTGGGCTGGTGAGGAGAGACAAAAGGAGAAGAATGTTATTACATCAAAAAAAGCATTAACATAACTATTATGTTGTAGGCCCCTTGAAAAAAGTTAGTCTTCTGATCCTGCAACGTTATCTGGAGATCTTTTCCTCCAAAAGTTTCCAAAAAGATGTTGAATGGTGAAGGGGAAAATAATCCCAGTTTCAGAGAATACCTAAAAAAATCTTTAAGAAACGCCAACTAACTTAATTCACAAATTTACATCAGATATAGGGTCACACAAATTAGGAGGCAGTTAAGTAGTACATACCGTTTATGTCAAAATAGTTTATTCCAGAGCACGACATAAATAGCGGGGGTTTTCGTATTCGCTATTATTAAACAATGCAAAATACGTGATGATATTGTAATCTGTCTAGTCTAAACCATGGTTGAAACTTTTTTCGCTTTTATTTCATTTTTGTTGAAATTTGGGTTATACCTCCTACAAACCGCGAATCAACGCTTCCCAATCCAACGCTAGAATCATGAATAATATACATCTAGAAGGAACCTGCTCGGGAAAACTTCCGAACAAAACTTTTATTAGGATTTTTATGAGGTCAACAAAAGCAGTGCCTAATTTTGTTACAGAACCTTGAAAACAGTTTTTGTTCAAGGTAAAATGCAAACACTGGTAACTATGATTCCGCTTCTTGTTGTTTACGTTTTGTTTGTGGAACAATGGCAAGCATGTCTCGTTTTGCAGATGCGACGCATTGGTTTGGATATTTGGCGTTGGGAGGCAGCTCCTCGTTTAGCTTATATTACCACGTGACCGACGTCTGCTTGCTGCCACCGAAGCTTAAAGATTTTGACGCGAACGTAAACAAAAGACAGGCTTGCGTGTGACACTTGGTAAATTATGCAAAGTCGTGAGGCAGACTATGCCAAAACCAAAGTCAATCATATGACTGAGGGGAAGAGCTTTACTGCGGTGAAAACTTGCTTGAAATTAAAAAAAGTGATTGAATGGACTGGATAGTGCGAGGTAAACTGAAGTGCTTGCTGAGCTGAGATTTCCACTAGCGAACCGTTTTGTGATCTGTGGCATGAAAGTTACAATTTACATAAAGTGTATGATATTGTTTTGCAACAGATATCTACCTTGTGTTCCCTAAACAGCCGTCAAGCAGCACAGCTGTTTTTGTGGCAGGTCGTTTTCGAAGACACATCGCACGTTTTCACGGTCAGTTGGTTGATAGGCCGACGCATGCGAGAAATGTCAAGCTGTGCTGAAGTGTGTCGACACCAGAAAATGTCTTCTGCGCTTCGCGTCGCAAGGCCATCAAGGCATCATCTCCCTCAACCCTAATTAATAACGAATCGCGATCTGTGCATTGACATTAATGAAGCTTGACAGCGGATAAGTCCTCGTCAGGCAGATTAATAAGTTATAATTTCTGGCCAAGCCGTTGTCAAATAAGGAGAACATCCTCCATGAGAACTCTGACAGTTAAGGAGCAACCTGACACTCAGTAGGGTTCATCCATAGCTTCTGATGCGGTATTCAAAGTACAGTATAACCTTTCAAATTATTTTTACACGAGATCATCGCGGGGGCTGTCCAGGGATGTTTTCGAAGGTGGAAAGCAGTAAAACATTTGTAATTGCTCTCCTTTCAACTCCGTAGGAGAGGGTGGGGGAACAGAGTTGCTATAAAGACCTACGCTCTCAGTACGCTCTGCAGAAAAGCCACAACCTCTCGGTTGTAATGGTCCGATAATTTTGTTTTTAGCCAGCATTGGCTCCGTGCATTTTTATAATGATATCTTACTCAAAATTTCGTTTAGATGCGTCTTCAATTTCTGGTAGAAAGGGCTCAGAATGCTTTGGAATATAGATTTCTTGTTTTTACGTTAATTTCAATATTTTCAGCTGTAGGGTATTTTTGTGGCCATTTAAGAGGTGTTCTTTCCGAGTCGTGTACATGCAGACTTCACAAGTCATGTGAGTTAAGTAAATCGTCTGGTATAGTCAATTTCGCAAACTCTTTCACAAACAGTCTGACGCCAACGAACCCTTAAAAGCGCAAAACATACAGCCAGGCCGACGTTCGCCAAAGATGATACTTATTTTAGGGGAACACTAGGGTGTTTGACAATAAGCTTGAGTTTTGGCAAAAATCCCTGTGCAGGACTGACAAGTTATTAATATTCTCACCTACTCGAGAGAATACTTGGCCTTAGCCAGTTAAAAGAGAAGCGGGAATTTGTGTTTGATTCCTCATTCCTGACGAGGGAGAAAAGGACTGCCTCTTCAAAAACATGTGCTTCCAGAGCCAACCGGAAATATTTACTTGTACGCTATAGTAACTACTGTGTTGTTTGCAGTTTTTTTCACCGTGATAACTGCGGCGAGCGAGCAAGCAAAATAAGAAACATCCAAGTGGAACAGAAAAAAATGTTTTGCGTTCTGCTGGTTTTGTTTTTGTTCCAGGCTATTCAGTGAATTTTCACGATTTGGTAAGCACAGGAGTGACGACAAACACAGGACCATTAGACGTCATCTCGTCTTCTGTAACTGACGTAAAATTGGACGCATCCGTTACTAAATGGGAAAAGAAATCGTGACAACGTTATTACTATTAGCAGGAATGCTCATGTGCAGTTGGGCAATATTGCAGCAAAAATGTCGCGCTAAGCAAAATTCAACACTAGAAACATCTTTAAAATTTTAGCGCTAAGATATGGAGTATACTTTAGAAAAGATCGCTTCAGTGTTGTCCTAACTCGAACATTGCTCTTAAATATTTCTCCTGGCTGTACGACTGTAGAAGATTTTACTGCTTTTTTAAAACATCACGACTTTGTAATCCCAAAAGGTTAGCTACGATATGCTCTGCCCATAATGACAAAACGGCAATCGCCTCAGAAATCCATTCGCATAGTAAATCGACATCTGATCAGCAAAGTTTCGACTTAGAGCCGCGCCACCTCGGCTAACACGTACCAAATAGTCTCCATTTGATTATTATTTCAAGGCTTATCGCTGATCCGGCGGTAGTAACTCGGCCGTGAACGATTGTCAAACGCTTTGCGCAACAACTCAAACCTTAGAGCGACTTTTCCCCTATGGCGCTCATCAGCCAAACGGCTGCTAGCAACAGTTTTAACCGTCGCTTGCTCACCTCACATTTTTCTGAAGGTGAAAACCGCAGCGAGCTCGAGATAAATGCACTGATAAACTAAAGCGTTCGTATAAAACGTCTTTCTGCAGGTTGAAAGTATATGTTTATAAGGCCGGTTTCGTTGCCACCTGGAAGAGAAACGAAAAAAACGTAAACGCCATAAACCGGGAATATTACAGTAGATGTCTGTGATAGGATTTCCGACTACTTGAAGAGAGATTTGCTGTGATTTGCAGGCGCCAGCATTTTCTGGCTTCCGCTCACTGTTGTTATTATTACCATTATTAATATGGCGTTCTGTCGGCGCTGAAAGTATGCCGTACGCGGTGTTTATCAAAAAGATGGAGATTGCCGACAAAAACGCTTTTTTAACTTCATGAAACTTGCAGATCAAACAGTTGAAGAGTGTCTATTGTGATCTTTCTTGACCTTCAAGCAAGTGTTGCTCATGAAAGACGTTTCCCGGTGGGAACCAGCTGGCAACGTGTTAGGTGCAACCCTATAAAAGCAACTGAGCACAATTCGTTCTTTGCATGGCGTATCAACATCACGTTTTCATTTTTTGAGTTCTGTTAATTTAATTTTAAACAGTATTGCTCGTTCAAATGCGAAATGCTGTAGAACCCATGAGTAAAGTTAAAATGACTTATGCTAGCAACAAGTTTCTGAAAAGTCTTCCTTTCAATGCAAGAAGCAATACGACATGTAGCCTAAGCTGTAGAAAGTTTGTAAATAACAAAACGAATATCAAGAAAACACCTCTTTTCTGATCGCACGCTTCGCTGCGATCTGTTGAACAAAATACAAATATGCTCTAATGCTTTTTTTCTATATATTCCTGTTGCTATTATTTCAAAAAGTTTATCTAGTGACATATATCAAACTTTTTGTCTAGACAACTGCATGTAAATAATATGAAGTTCATCACGTTCCACGTGTAAGGCCTGACATCACCAGGCGGCAGACGTTTTTAAGTGAATCATTCTTGTGGCAGATTCGTATGTAGATCTCCACAAAAACACCATTCTACTGTCAATGTTTGCAAATGGAATAAAAGACCTAAAACTTGTGGTTCGATTACAGTTGCTCAAATACAATTTTGAGTTTAAACACAGCCTGTCAAAATGCTTTGATTTTACATTTTAAAAAAATTGTCCAGTGCAAGCATTTTAAAATTTCTGCACGTGAAATTTAGTAAAGTTAGTTTAACGCTCTTTTCCTTTGCGCATAAAAATAGTGAAGAATTGTTGGCGTGTTGCAGCGTAATCGTGGGTGACCGACTGGTATAGAAAAACTTCGTTCGCTCAAGGGCTGCAGGTTTCAATCAAGTCTCTGGTCAATTAGTATGGAATTACAGCTTGGCTGAAATACGTGCATCTAATTAAGCATGATGGATACCCACTGGGTGGGACTAAGCAAAGACATCGTGTGGTCAGTGAGATTCGTTCACACTTTGATCGCATTTACATGACAAGCGAACTCGCGGAGATTGGGCGTGGTCGCTGGGTTTGATTAGAAGCCACAGAGCAACCGCAAGACGATCACGATTTCTTTACGAGTTTTATCGCTATGGTTTAGCTCCGCGAAAGACAATTTAATGCGATTGCTGTCGCTGGGATTAAAGCATAGGTGCGCTGTGCAACTTCGTAGCACGCGCTTAGACGCTTTGTGTCTCGCATGCGCGGGTTTCGCGTGAGTGCATGCAAAAGAAACCATGTTGCAGATACTATTTTGACCTGCTCCAAATGTCAAGACCACAGTTTGCGTAAAATAGTTTTTAAGTCATACCGCCTCAGGCTGAATCTTCCAATACACGTCACTACCCAAAGCAGCTATTGTTTTTTACAAAAGCTCCTTTTCGCCGCCGTGTAACATGAAAGACTTTTGGATTAAATAATACTGCTTAAGTGAATCGGCAATACGAAAGTCACGTTCATCGGAGACAATTGCAACCAGTCTATAAAAACGAAGAAATGTGGATGAATCAGTTTAATGTACAATGTGATACAACGGCAGTATTTCACATTTCAAAGCCTGCGGAAGGTCGTTTTTCGAAGCGGCTCTTGCTACGGCCTTGGAAGCCGTTGCATTCAGCGAACCTGTTGCGCTAGCAAGAATTCTCGGAGAAAGAAAACTGATCAAATGTTTGTCTTCAGATTGTACAGTTCCCTCATGACAAGAATCGTTTGTGTGCACTGTAAAAGTTCATACAAGTAAAATAAAATTTGACATAACTACGTGAATACCTCAGGAGATGCAGATGTGTCTGTTTGTTGCCAAAGCGGCAAACATTCATAAAGTTTTTTCGCTATATTTTTTGCAATTTCTAATTTCGTAGATTCTTTCTGTGATGCAACAATGGTTTTGTGTTATTTTTGACAGGCGAACTGGTTTTAAGAGCGAATATTCCCCACCCACCACAAACACTCCACAAAGGCCCACGACGAAACTGACTACGAAACCTTTTTTGGCATTGACACGAACTCTTGAGCAAGAGCGTTACCTTTGGCGAAAATTTCGTAGGAAAAAAGAACCACGTAAAAATACCAAACTACAAAAAGAGCAAAGGAAAAAACGAGACAGGCTGCGTCAACTTGATGAGAGCAGGACCAAAGCAAGTTTTGAAATTAGCGCAAGACAACCACAGTCGAAAATCATTTTCTATTGTGGTGCCTACAGCTCTCTCTTGAAGACACCGTTCAATGTATTAGATGCGTAATACAAAAAAACTGAACAAACTGACTTAAGAATAGTAACCACCTTGACTGGCACAATTAATCATATGCCATTACATGTCTCTGTTTCCTAAATACCGGCTACAGTTGGTTTCTGTCCCTGAGGAATATTACGGGCAACTGAACTACTGACTGGTGATTCGGTGGTTTCTCGTGTTTCTCAAAACTGTTTCATTTTTTGTTCAACCAAACAATACCTTGCTGTACATCTGTTTGATTTATCACTTACATGTATAGCAAAGTTTCCCAAACCTTATTTTTCTTTTTCTTTAAGACAAGTATGCTAATTTCAGGCCATACCGTGGCCAAAACACAGACGTTTGTTTTTCTCTTTAGCTTCTTCAACCAATGCGAACGTTAAACACGACTCCGCTGTGGGTCCCACTGTTTCATGATTGTAAAATTGCTGGCATCAGTGGGTTGCCCAATCTGATGCCTATGTTGTCTACGCCAAGAAAATTTAAAAAATAAAATTATTCAAAAAATCTTGTGGAAACTTGAAAAAAATTGAAATGCTTTGATGGAACCTCAAAGTGAAGCACTTTAAAATTTTTGAACTAATGATGAAGATAAAGTTTTGTGTACTAGTTTTTAAACCAAATAAGACAAACCTTCACTGTCATTTAAAACCCTTATTAGAGTTGAGACAAGGTTGAGAGAATATATGAACTTTGAAAAATTCTGATGACCTGAAATTTTAGAAGAGGGCCGATGCCGAATTGGTGATTAACTTTGTCAGTCATTAAGCCCGTCAACCACGAATCGCTGCTTTTACTCTATTCCAGTTTTGCAGTGCTATGAAAAACTAATATAAAAAAAGTGAACGATACGTGATGCGGCCATAATTGCCGAGTTACAGAACAACGTCTTGAGTGTTGACGGCCGCCGATTTCAAGGGCATCTGTATCGCAGGTATGTCAAAATTAGATATTTTACATTTGTAAAACAGTCGCCAAATGCTTGAGTTTATTAATAATTATATTGGAAGAACGCGACTGCTTTTCATGGCGCGTAACGAACTTCATTACGGTTGATAACTGTCTATTTTTACTTTTTCTTTGCCGAATGTGTTAACTGAAAAACTGTTGACAACCTGATATTACTAGCTATTCACAGTTGCCACACTGAGTGCGTTCTGAAGCACTCGCAGTGAAAGAACTTAGAGGACGTTTATTTAATTCTTATCGCAGCTGGTCGCGATTTGACAACAGGCCTTGTTAGTCTTTGCAAACCATGGCGCTTTTTTTATATCGCTTTGATTTTGTGAAGAGAGTTCCGGCAGACTGCTGTTGTAGTTTTATGCGTGAGACAGAGAGGTTTGAGAGTTAACCAACATCGGGTAAGACTCGAAGTTATAAAGATGTTTTCGAGAATTTCGTGATTTAGCATCTTTCGCTTCAAACAACCGATGTTCTGCACAAATTTTAGAGCCATTATTTGTTAAAACGCTTCATTCGCAGTTCAGCCCCGAGCGGAAGCAGGATCGACCTCAACCAAGAACCATGGCTTTAAATAACTTCACAATATGCCTTACCCAAACCAACCGCAAGCGAACCATGACAAATCACGTGGCACGACCATACTAAGGTTCACACGGCAGGCTTTGGCAGCTCTACACGCCAACGCAATTTGGCCGTGCTGTCAGATTTCGGCACCTACTTCCGGAGAAATTTGCAATGAATAATATATTTCGTCACGAGATATTAAAAATACAGGCATCTCGCATTCTCGCATCCATAATGCATTGCACCACGGTTCGTGCTGGACCGGCGCGCTTTGACGTCATTGGTCAGAGACATCTCCGCGACTTTGGATGAACGTGGGATTTTCGAAGCTGCACTGAAGAAAATTCACTTTGCCAAACCAGCTGCCATATGCCCTGGTTTAACGCCAATTTATGCAAAAACTTCTCCGTTTCTACAGGGCATTGTTAAACGAACGCGACGACAAGCCCATTTCGAAACAGATTTTCCAAACACGAGGAGCCACGTTGCACTACATAGGTTGGGAATGTGGGGCAGATGGCGTCGATCCAGCTTTCGATCGCCAAGGTCTTTTGCGGTTTTGCATGCGGTTATGGAGTACGGTTCCGTAATCTAGCTTTCTGCCGTTACTTCGTTGTTGATTTGCAGCAGGTGTCTCAACAAAATCAAGCCTGATTCAAGCATTGCAGAAGACGAAAGCGCAATCTCACATAGAGAGTTGTCCCCTAGACTCCTTCCCCTGGATTTTGAATAAAAAAGCACGCTTTTCATGACCAATAGAACAAATGAGAAAGTTAAGTGGGTGTGACTGCTAAGCCTGGACAACAAGCTGATGACTCTGGAGAACGCCTTTAAAACTTTCCGACCGGGAAACTGTTTAAAATGTACTGTTAGTTATTTTATCACCACAGTGGGTTTCCACAGAAGTCAGTTTTTCTTCCCTAAAAATTTGCATTTTGCTTTCAGTTGCAGTTCACTATTGCAGTTGCACTTCAATGTGATTTCACGTGAAAAATATCTTAAGAAAGGAAACAAAATTTCAACGTTTTGTTCGTTCTCGGTAACTTTGAGTTTATAGAGAAAAGTAACTGAACTTTAAGAAAAAAATATCGGGGAAGTACAACGACTGCTTGCAAAACAATAAGATAAAAAACAACACATTAGCACTTTGCGTTGTTGCAATTGTGCCAAAAGTGTTCTCGTTCATGTTGATAATCGCATGTATTTTCTTTGGAAGGGGGATAAGCATTGAAATGGAAACCAGTAACTGTAATTTGTTTGTCGTTTGCTTGACTAGAGTTGGAACACATTATATTGCCTTCATGCAGTAACGGCATGCAAAAGGCAGCGAACCCATTGTATTCGTTAATACGAGGCCTGTTCTTTCTGTTTACTGGCAGCGGTTAATTCACTTAGCAGGTGGCGCACTTTGGCAGTCGAACGCGCACGCGACCCATAGCGGAAAAGGGTTGGGTTACAGCGCTGCCAGAAAACAATAGAACAGGCGAAGTGACTTGTAACTCGCGACTGCGGCAAAACTTTCGTTCATTGAAGGATTTCGCCAAGACTTCGTCTACTCGTATTCCAGTTTGCCGCGCGCCTGCCGCGAGCCGCGCGTTTTGTTTTCTCGTTTAAATGTCCTTTTTTCTTGGAAAAGCTTGACCGCTTCAAGATTTGTCGCGCTTGCATTTCCCTTTCTCCGCTAGCAAACCAAACTTTTCAAGTAAATCCTGCTCCGGGTGATTGATTCAGGTTGCGTTTTTGCGGCCGGTCGCTCTTGATACTTTTGCTGGCAGCGATCGCCAACACTGGGATTTGCGACGGTTTCAAGTGTTTCATTTCGCACTTGATCGCTTGCTTTCTTAAGCTTTCGAAGAATCAAATGACTTATCGTAGGAAAACTCTAATTAAGACTCTTTGTATTGACGTTGAACAAACGAAATTGGTGACGTTAATCATTTGTTTTGAAGTCAGGCGACTGGCTGCCTTGTACACAGCGGATTGCGGCACAACAACTCTTCAGAGCCAAAATGCCAGTGGAAAAGAGTGACTGTTTGATACGAATGAGTTTTCTCTTAGCATTTCTTCTCTCACTGTGAAAAAGCGTCAGTAACTGCAAAAACTCCAGAATGAAGCGAGCAGAAAAACCAGCCGTTTTCATGAGTTCTTTATCGGTAAATTTCTTTGGTTGAAACTGTCCCAGCAGAGAGCGTCGTTAGAACCAATATAAATGGGTCAGATGGGTCGGTTACTGCTGGTACCGACCGCTCGTTCCCCCCAAACCTCTCCAAATGCTCCAAGTCGCCTTCTCCGTACACAAAGTGGTTTAAACAGCGCTGCGACACACGCTTCAGATGATAAGTACACGACAGCAAGAAGGCACACGAACGAGAAGAAGCACCCCCTCCAGTCATCGGAGTACGTTGTGAGCTTTTCAAAACTGCAGATCGATCGCTTTTCACCCCTGGTTTATTTTTACCTGCGGACCAGCAACCACACTGAGGTGAGCAACAGATGCTGAAGACGGACTAGCTCCTCGTCACAATTTCTTAATCTCAACGTTTCCTGTTACTTCTTGTTCTGATTCGTCGCTGTCACGTTGTTTTGTTTTTCTATTGGCGTTCAGCTCATCTTCCTCGATTCCTCATTTCGATCCAGGCGACCGCGAACTAGACCGAGGGGTAACGCTCGATTCGCGCGCAGTTGCTGACAAGCAAACCACCAAATGGGTAACATCGTCATCGATCCAAGATATCCAATTAATCTCTCCCATCAGCAACGCCTCTCTCGACACTTATGCCGAAGTGGCGAGCATCTGCAAAGTCACGTGGTTGCTGGCGCAGGGCGAGCGAACCGACTCAACTTGAAAAAAACAGAAAGCAACGGGCTGGAATTTTTCCGTGCGTTCATGCTGGTTACATCCTCCATAAAACACTTCTACGTTGACGCTTGCGACATTCATGGCATATCCGGCGATCGACAAGTATTTTCATGCTTTTCTGTAAACAAAATTGACGAAACCGGGACTAGGAAAATCGTTCCATTGCAGACGTTTACAACCAAACCACGCATCTATCTTGCAAAAGCTTTTTTGTCAACCTTTACTGGCGCTTTTTTCAGCATCCACTGTTTTCAACAAATTGGTATTTAGTGTTTAAACACTTCCAAATGATACCACCTCCGAGTAGCATTGGATCATATCCACCAGCTCTTCTTAGCCTCTTCCGGCATCGTTGTTAAGTAAAAACAAAAGAAAAAAGCAATTTTTTCTGATACTTTTTCCAACATCCTGCTTTTTTGCGAAAATGAATCGTTTAAAGAATGGTGCACTCAAACGGCTTTTTTTGCTAGTTACGAATAACTTCTGGATCAAATCCATCTGCTGTGTTTTTCTAGAACACCAATGCTTGGCTCTGTGTATTCGCCCTTGAATACAATTTCAAACCAAGTTAAAAACATGGTGCGAAAGAGGTTGAAAATATGTGCGAAAGAGGTTGAAAATTAAGACAGTTTATTTCAGTGAACGCTACGACTTCTTGTAAACAGAAAAGGCTTTAAAAATATTTTTCTCTGTATCCATTAGCTCATTAACTGCTACTGTAACTATCAATTAATTTTTGTTTGGCTAAACACGAAACAACTTAAATATACCGTGCTAGTAGCAATAAGCGTCATCGTAGCATAGAAAAGACGGAAAATCATTCACCTTCAGATGATGGGTAACGTTTTTTGACGGTATGTCATTGCTATGCACCGTGGGCCGTTACTGTTCAATCGCAAATTTCTCGGAAGAGCTTCAATCAAGAATTTACAAAAACGTTCTGCTGGCGATTGTAGCTGAAGCCTTTAAATTTACCTTTAAATGATCTTTCGTTGCAGGCAAAGCTGCAACACAGCCAGCTGAAAGTAGGAAGCCCCGGATGTCGAATAACCAGCAGCGCGACACAGTTTATGATCTCCAGCACAGCGTTGATAGCAACACCGCAAACACCCTGATACATTACAAATAAGTCCAAGGCGCGATAACCTCGCCACGAATCCCGACCGGAATCTGATTACTTTTCGCACGGGCAAAGATTGGGTCACGTGTTTTTGGTGCAGGTGTTTTTTTTTAATACCTCGTGAGTCAAGCTCAGCGCCTCCTCCATGTCGCTGCGACGCGATGTAGCCGCTGTTCAAAGCGATTTAGTGTTACCGTTTGTTATGACCACGCCTAAGCTGACGCTTCAATCATCTTCCTGCTGGACGACATTAATCTTTCTCACTTCAAGACACCATGACAGCTTGTTTCCCGCAAAAAAATTTGTTGTGCTCAATTTTATCCGAAGGATTTTTTCTTTTTCAAATTTTTTTCCTAACATTACCTGTATTAAAATTGAGAAACGTATGGATAGAAGCCAGAAACCTGGCATTCTTGCAAAACTCTCGTTTCAAATTATCCGTTTGTAAATCTTTTGTAGCGTAAATCAAATATTTAGCCGAGGTAATGACGTAGTTTCTTTTTTATTGTTTGCAAGTCACAAATGATTCTCTGCAAAGCAATCTTTCATTGCACATCAATCAAGCGTACTTGGGTGTACGTTCGAACTTACTTCGATTAAAATGTACGATTCCTTGTTCAGCTGTTCATTCATATCCTGCATCAAGAAAACTTTCCGTCACTCATGACTCACATCATAACCACGTCTCAGGACAGGGCCTGTGATTACCAGAAACGCGATTATTCTTCACGTTCATAACTTCAGCGATGGCTATGCAGGAGAAATTGTTGTTCAGCAACTAAAAGTTCAGTAATTGAGTTTGATATTCAAAGGCAAAATAGCACGTTGGGTGGTGAGGAAATAAAACGTTGTTCGTAAACCAGATTCTCGGAAAATCTCTATGTTTTGTTAATACAAAAGTCGATTGACATTTCGATCTATTTTTGTGAAAAACGATGTCAAATGATGTTTCAAGACTTCGACATATGTGAGCTTCTAAGAAAAATTTTTGTGGCAATCTTCAGGTGAATATCTTTACACGCGGTGACATTTATTACGTAAGTGCTTGTTTTTGTTGGAATATACAAGATCAATTGATTTAACACAGACATTTCCATATAAACGTTGTTTTAATATTCTTCTCTAACAACATTTCAAAACGTATGAGATATGCTTTCAAATTATGTTTGCAATTATTGCGTAACAATATCAACGCACTTACAGCAAAGCGCATCAAAAATGGCCACCCCGTTAAAAACTTAAGCTGCGAGAAAAATGCGCAAGGATATGGTAACAAAAATACCTGTAACCCGCCTACAACAGCAATTTCTACAAATGTACTAATTCTCAGCAGCAGTAGTGTTGTTCTTGTTTCAATTGCTAAACCAACAAAACCACTTATGCTTGAATTACGAATTCGAAACTTATCCTGGCATTCCGTTGCTCCTCAACATAAATTTTCTTATCCTTTAAGTTGCAACTTGCAGCATTTTAGGTAATAGGCCTACTACTTTTGCGTAGGTCCACCATCTTCGTGTAGTCTTTAGTGGGTTTTAGATACAAACTCAGAAACACTGCGTATTTCACGCATGTAACTCAACACGTGCTGAATACAGACTTAGTTCAACGCATTGATTGCCATATTTTGAGACAAAAATGTCAAAAAAACTACTTTTCCTGGATATACCAACGGTTTCAAGTGGCGGTTAAAAGTTTGCTTTGTGAAGACCAACTGAAAACAAGCATGAAAACTCTTTCCAGTTTTTTTTCCAGAAAGCAGCGTGCTTTCTGTGCCAGCGGGCTGAATACTTATACCAATTCGTTCACTTATAGCTTTCGAGCTAAGCCTTTCAATATTAGGCTAGAAACAGGACTTGAAAAACTGGTTCATGCGACCGACTCCGCTAGCATTCTGCATGTGAGGCTGGATCCACAACATAGGCTGTTCTACTTGGTGACGCAGTGCAAGTCTTTCGATGAACTTCCATTCAAGCTTGCCCAAAAGCAAAAAAAACAAGAAAATCAGATGTTACGCAGTGAGAAATCACACGTGGTGCTCCTGATGCAAGCGTTTCAACTCCCACATTGTGCAGTCTTCTATGAATGAGCTCTAAATCAAAATTTTGGTGCAGTCAACATTATGAACATACGTGAAGCATGCTATCCGTTAAGGTTGTAAACTATAGAGTTGGTGTCAAATAAGTTACAAGCTCACGCTGCTCCAACTGGTTAGAGATTGTGCTATTTACCAGGTCATGCATTCACTTTTAATAGCTTTTATCAACAAGAAATAAAAAGTATTTTTAGCAAAAGGATGACAAAATTGATTAATTTTTCAATTTTGTTGTGAGCACTTAACTTGGCATTCCAAAAGTGACGCATGCATGTCGATGATCGGCTGAATGCTTTCTTGCATCACCTGCAGATGCCAAATAGGGACACTAATGATTATCACTATCAATAAGGTGCGGACAGCTTTCCGTAAAATAAAGGCCCTATTTTGAATTTGGTTCTCCACCTTTCACCAGTGGCTTTCTGAACTTGCAAAAAATAGCACCCACACTGTTAAGACATGAAGCCGTTGCATATATTCGAATTTTTAAACCTATAAAGATATCAAAACAAGAAAACTAAACTGTGGCGAAACGCAATGTTCCAGAGGGTGCAACAAAACTACCAAATATGGAATTTTTAAATAAACAAAAACGAACACCTAATGCTTAACAGAAATAAATGCAAGTGGTGTCGATTTCAAAATCCGGAATAACGGGGATTAACTTTACAATGCTGGTATGTGAACACCATGAGTTTTTCACAAGACTTTCTGATTCTTAAATTTTATTGGTGAATTTGCATAAAAGACTACATATCTGCAAAACACAGGTTATCGTATTTTAAGTGCAGCCATGGCTTACGCAGTAACAAGCTCATTATTCACAAAAGTCTGATCCACTGCAAGCAAGTGTGGCTCCATAGAGGTGGTTATGATGCAACGTGCAGAATGCCTACTGGAGAAAAGACACTACTGTGTTACTCTTCAGGAAAAGCTTTTTAAATCATAAAAACTTTAAAATTAAAGGCATTTTCCAGCTGTGGAAGCCTGTGTTCTCAAAAACCACGACCTGTTCCCGTGAACCAGTGTCTTGGTGTTTAAGTAGTTTATTTTCACAAAACATTTTTGCATAACCTTTGTAATAGTCACAAAATGCGAGCACTATCACGAATACGAAGTCGGGAAGACGCCAACAAGCAAAATTCCTCGGAACGCCGGTGATTGGGCGGGGCCGCCTGTCAGCAAGTAGCGCAATTAAAAGAAGTAAGACTAGCAGCACTGTAAATAAGCTAAAAACAAAAGTTTGCTGCTAAGTGCATGCAACTCTCTCTATCACATGTATGACGCATACTCGGACGAAAACTACCACTTTCTGGGCATTGACACCTATAATTTTGCCGGCTAATTGCTTGAATGCGGTAAGAGCCTTAAAAGGCTGGGCATCCTAATGGACAGCTGGAGAGTCAGGTGAATTCCAATTTGGACGGAAACCGAAAAAATTAGCGACTGTACTTACGAAATAATTGCCACTGGAAACTAGCATTTTTCATAGTGTTCTTGTTACATACGAATGAGATTTCGCAATAATCATGAATGCTATGAATGTTTCTGCATACCTTTATTTTCCTAAGGTGGCAAAAATAAGAAGCAAATTAGACAAATCCTAATGATTTTTCAGACAAATCTGAATGATCCATTGTGAGCATAGTTTAATTAGAATTTATTTGCACTTATAAAAAAATCCAAGGGTCACCGCTACTGTCGAAAAGGCCCGCTGTTGACATCTGTTTATTCCTTGAGTTAAGAAAACACCAAGTCTTCAAGCGAAACACTGGAAGCAGAACAAACGTACTGGTGGAGCAAAAAGCCAGGAACGTTTGTAGCGAAACGCTAACGGAACTTTTGCTGAAGTCATTACCTTCGCAATGTGTACGCATTCATGCGTTGCATAAACCTTTCCTTCCTTTAGCACTTTATAGTGCGAGTGCTCGATATCGAGTACAACGCGACGTCAGCGGCACCATACAGCAAGTGGTGGCTTCGGAACCGAGCCCCAGTGGGTCGCGCGGCGGATACAGCAACAGTTGTCTTATTGTTGGGTTATGTGCAAAGGAACGTTGATTGTGTGTTTACTGTGCATTCGTCTGGTTTTGTCATGGATATGCACAGATCATTACATCCTTTTGCAGCTTTATGCAAAATCTGAGTTTTCCAAAGGTTCTTTTTCTGAGAATTTTCCCCCACGTTCGTGATTATTTGTTATTACTTTCATCGTTTACCCATCTTGCAAAGATATATTTAAGATCAAAGCAGCGAACGTTTATTGAAAACACATTCGCTTCGCAAAATTTTGCTTTGAAAGACATTCACAGATTGGAATGAGTGATTTTTAAGTAAATAGTAGTTTCTTGGTTATATTTTGAGATGGCCTACAACTTTCACATGCTTTACTTCGGCTGTAGTGAGATTTTGAGCGGTCTGTCGATCAAGGCTTAACTTTGATTTAATTACAAATATGGAGAGTGTTCAAAGTAGAACCGTCGCCAGAAAGTCTTCAGTGGGGGATTTACGTTTGTGCAGGGGGGCTTGACATTCCAAATTTGAAAAACAGTCCACTGATTTATGTGTTTCATATTTCAATTTGGATGGGCTTGAAAGTCTGTTTGGGGAGGGCTAAGCCCACCAAAGCACCCCGTAGAGACGGGACTGGTGCAAAGTCTGTAGTAACAAAATGGTATGTAATCAACAGGAAAGAAAAAAATGAGACTTGCTCCTATGTCGCATGCAGCGATCTAGTGGGGGGAGAAAGCGGGAAAATGTAGTGTCTCACCTCACTGGAAAAGCATTGGGTGTTCCCCTACTTTCTTATCTAATACGAAAACGTTTGTTGCTATTTCTTGTGAATTTATCAATAGAAAAAAACTCCGTCATGCTGACTGCAAAAAGTCGCACGGTTTTGATAGAGCGCTCCCCAATTCCTTCTCAACACATCACCACTTGGGCAAATGCCGATAAATTATGTGTTGCCGGCCCTGATGGCGTGTTCTGCATAGGCTCGTGACTTCACACTTTTACTGTAAATTCAACTTCTGGAAATCGCAGCGTCACTACAGGTTGATCATGCCTTGAAGTCTTCCTGCACATTCGGTGCTTTCGAACCTTTCGTTGAATTGAAAAAAACTTGCGTGCTTGAAACAATTATTTGAGAACACCGCAAACAAACTAACCTGTCCTGCCGCCAGGCACACATCTGCGCTCTCTGTACAAAGAGTATAAACAGGATCAGTATTTCTGCACGGCAAATGCACCTCAAGAACTGCACACCATAAAATGTGAAACAACCGCATAGCATCCACGTGAGGATGCACGGTGAAGGTGTAGTGGTTTATTAGTTTGTTTTCCGTCTATTACAGGTAAGTTTAATATGTTTGATTGGAAACACAGGTGAATGGCATGCAACTGGTTGTGCAGTATCACCACGTATAGAACACAAGGCAACACAGGGCTCGTTGCCCAGCCTTGAGGTACGTGTTTCAGAACAGTCACTTTCACAAATGGATCACTAAGCACAAAACCGCTTTTGAAAACTTTGTAAATTTCTGCAAAGCGATGAAAACGCCATCCAATCTTCTTTTATGAAGCAGGCACAGAATCAACGCGACGATGTTTATGAGTGACTCTTGATGTGTCACGGGTACCACGCACACAATCCTGTGAGCTGTAGCTAATTGATTACTCGTTTTCCTTGCACCAATGTGAAAGTTTCCAAGGCTACTCTGCAAAGCCAAGCAGCTGTCGTGTCGTCTGCTCAGGAAAACGCTCGCAATGCGGTTGTAATCTTGTTCTTTTCCACCGCAGTCAAGGAAACGTTCAGCGCGTGCACGACAGCATCGCGAATCACTCCTGCCCGTTCTTTTTGTTGCTTTAAACGAAGAAACCTTGGGACTGCGAACAAGCACTTGACGTGAAACAGTGAGGGCGGAGCTTGAGCGAGAAAGCTCGGATCTTCGCATTCGTGATTGGCTCGGTCGGCGGCCTGGCGTGACTTAGCGTAGTTAGGAAATTTTCCTTTTCTAACTGTGGTGGAAAGCTTGCATGTCCTAATGTTTAAAAAGTGATTGCGATGTGTTAGAAAGAAACTGGATCAGATCGCAACACTTGCGAAATTCTCATTTATAAAATATTTGCATTGCTGAAGCGCATTCCTAACGTTTCCAGCGCCTTTTTCACCATACCCATGAGAACGCTTCAGGTATGTGACCTTGGGCAAAACATTTGTTTAACAAATATTTCACGCACAAGCACAGAGGTATTTCATGAAAACTAGCCATTAGAACGTTTGCTCAAGCAAAAATTTTATTTCACGCTGGGCCACGTGCTTGGCGATAATTTTACATTAGTTCCGACACTTGGAACTTTATTCAAAGCGAAAGCTAAAAGCTCTGATTCTTGTTACGACTGCCTGCTTTTACAACATATTCATCCTGTTCTCTTTGACAAGTGAGAGAGACATCACGCAAACGATAATTTCTTCCCACTAGAATGTCAAATTTTCCATATTAATAGATCGACACTAAACTCGAAGCGTAACCGTCTAAAATTGATAACATTACTTTCCTGATCTTCAGTCCCGCATTGCACGTGATGCTAAAAAACACGGCCACGTGGTATACGTCACAAAAAAGCTTTCTAAAGATTTTTTGCTAACGTTATTTTTGTGTCCCTTTGTTTCCTTTTTTTTCATTTATAAGCTTTTTCACAAGAGAGCAGGATTTTTTAAAAAAATTAGAAAAAATGATTTGTCCAGGCAACTTTTATTGGCTGTGTTTTGTTTAAAAACGAAAAAAACACAATTGCGATTTGTTTCTTAGGATTCCCACGAAAAAGTTCACTTGCAATAAGAAAAGAAAGGAAGCGTTCGCACAAGCAGTTAAAACACAAGTATTTCTGATAAAATTGTTGATGTGAAAACGTCATTCAATTTTGTTCGAAACAACCTGCGGGGATTTCCACTTCTTGACTTTGTAAATCAGGCAGCGCAGTTTCACACAGGGCACTTTTTGTGAATCATGTTTTGAGTTTTTTCAGTACAATGTTCAATTTTTTGGGCGAGATGATCGCTCACCGTGTTTAAACGTTTGGAAAGGATTTCAGACGTTCGCCGTCCGCAGCGTCGTTTTCAAGGTTTAAAACAATCATTTCCCTCCAACACACAGCTGATATTTTTGCATTTGTAGACTGACTTTTCTTTGACACATCATTTTGTTAACAAAAAACAGGATTAAAACTTTGCAAACGTGCATTTGTGTATTTGCTTCCAGGGGCATATGTAACTTTGTAGGAAAAGCCCACAGCCGTTTACAGCACGCCACGCATAGAAGACAGTCACTATAAACTCAAGCAACTGAAATAATTATTGGTATTTCTTGCTGGATAAAGATTGCATCTTCTTTTAGGATAATCGTAGTGCACGACTAACGCAGTTGGTGTTTGAAAGTTACTGGACTTAAAAAGTAAAACCTCCAAGTAAACTACCACGTTTTTTGGGTAATTTGAATATTCTTAACGTTTCGTTGCAGCAAGCTCTGCTCCCCGTCACGGTGCACGGCTTGACCATCTGACTAACCAAACGTTGCGCCCCAGTTAAAATGGAAAGAAAACAAACCATGTTGCAGAACGTCACAGTTTGAGAGGATCAACTAACCTAACTTTTCTTCGTGAATTAGTTTGCTCTCACTCCCAGTTCGTTTCTTCCATGAAAACCCGGCGCGTCCCTTTTTTCTTTTTCTCCCAGGCTGGTCGGTCGGCGCGTCGCGACGGCCAGCGCTATCCAGATATTAGCGAGTCGCGGTCGTGGCAGATTGCAGTAATGAAGTTTGTGACTGATCACTGACAGATGTAAATTAACCTTTTTTGTTTGTTTGTGTCTATTGCCTGACAGACAATTAATCAATGTGTTGTTTTAGAAAGGTCAACAGCTGTTTCAGGTTTTGTAAATTTTTGAGCGTTTTAAGACAGTCTTCAAGTTGAGACGCAGTTCACACTGCGCTACGCAAAACCAGTGCTTATGATGCTCATTCCGCAGCACGTTGGCTTGGGAGCTACGGAGACCCACAAGAACCCCTACTTCGTGGAGCCGTCAGGCACTCCGCCCGCCGTTCTCGCCACAGTAAACAGCGCCGTGAATCCTCCGGGCGTCAACGGAGCCCAGAGCATTTTTTCCTATCCCGCCGGGGACGGGTGCTTCGTACCAGGCCGAATGCAACCCGAACTCCCGGGACTTAATGTCTACGCGCCGCAGCCGGGATCGTCGACTCTCGCGTCGCCGGGAAATTACAGCGCCGTTCCCGGTCCGGTGGCGACTGCTCCCGGCTTGATGACACCGCATTATGGAACCACCGGAATCGAGCATTCGCCGTACTACTCAAGCTTGGTAAGTGCAGTTTTGTTGGCAAAAAATGGCCATAAGCAGATTTGCTGCTTATTCCCTTTTTATCTGCGCCGATAAAAAAACAATCCAAGCCGAATCGACGGGGTTATAACCACGACCCAAGTGCAGGCACTTGACTTGCACAGTGTCGACGCACATTTAAGGCGCCAATTACGCCTGTGTAATCACGTAGCCGCGTTGACCATCCGTAGGTTGGCCACTTGGCATATTCGTCGTCTCTTGATGGCTTTGCTGCATAACAGTTGCTGTGCGTGGGTTTGTGACGCGGTTAGCAGTGCTACACGCGACAATATAATTGGTAGTGGCGAAATTGTGCTTTCAGGCTTTGTCACTGTTGCGGGCGCTTATTAGTGAAAAAGTCCCGCTCATGCGCCGAGGAAAAATCGCGCCACTGGGTCTGAGTATTGACGTGCATTTTCTTGAAAAGCCTGTTATCATTATTTTGCAAAATGCCCGAAGCGATATCCGCGTACAAAATCTTTGCTGCTCTCCTCGAGCGTTTGACTTGCTGCGCAAAACGGAAGCAAAAGCGATAGGTGTGGCTTTGCTTGCACAAGCTGAACGTTTTGAAACCCAGTTTCTGTAACATTGTTTCTGTGCTTCTTCCTCAACAATACTTCTCCGCTTTTTGAAATCGCATGGCTTCATCAGCGGCAATTGATTTCATCGACTGCCACCTTTTTTCTCACAACGTAAATTTTATTTTTAAATTTGCGGTAACTTGTTGATTTGATCTGAGGAAATGATTACAAAATCCTCATGCAAAGAGTTATTTCATTTTCGATTATTTTATGTAATATCACTTTGGATCCACCCGCATGGCGGCCATATTTATCATAGATAAGGAAATCTCATTCCAACAGCCTTATGATGCAGAAACGTCAAATTCACGAACGGCAGAAAAAAATTACTGACAATCTGATGGTATGAAACACGTTGAAGCAATTTTGTATGGGGTCATTTCTTTAGCGTAACCGACAGTTACAAAAATTATTTGGCTTTCCTGCATGTGGCCATCTGCCTGTAACGCACTGCTTGCGACATCTCGTGGATAGAACAATCTCAAATTGCTTTAATTTTCACCGAGACCTACATCCCTACCTACCATCTTTAAGCTGCCGTTTCAAACGTTTGTTGTTACAGCAGTTGACAAGGGCTCACGGTTTACACACTGTTGTCTACTTCTCCCGTGTGCTGTTGCACAAATATTGCAAAACGGTCCTGTTTGGCGAAGCATTTGTGAAAATAGTTCTAATTTTAAGAAACTTTTCAAGCAAAACGCTGCTAGCGGCTTCGTTTTCAAAGCGAAAAGCAGCGTTTTTCGAAGTAAACTACACTAATAGTATTTTATGAATAAATTGCATTGTGACAGCATGGGTGTAGCCTGTGCACTTCTGAACCGAGCCTGTTAGCTGGAGTATCGGTGGCTCAGATCAGGTACGCAGTCAACATCTTGCATAGTCTTTCCTATTGAGGGTCTCAAAGGATGCTCAAAATAAATTGCAAATGCTGGAGTTTGCTTCACGACTGTCTGGGTGAAAATTGTAAACAGCCGGTTATGTGTTGTTCCTTGTGTTTACTGCACGTTCAAGTAACTAACCATCGTGAAACAAGAGAAGAAACACACTTTCGTTGTTCTCGCACTTTTCAAAGACATTCCTAGTGAAGAAGAATTTCCTCGTCTTTTTGGGGATATTTTTAGAACTGTAAAATCTAAGGCTGAACGTCCTGTATGCGACGCCCCATCCGCACATGCTGCTGTTTATTTATTGACTGGGAGAAAGTGCGTTGCTATTTCGGGAAAGTGTCCGTTAAGTTTTGAGCATCTTTTTAAGCCGTTGTAGATTTGTTATGCCCGGCTCAGTTTAGCCGAGCGACTTTTTTACGGTTGTGCCGTTAAACGACTCGTCAGCATGTCGCTCAAGATCAAGCCAAGGTGCAAAGCAACTATCAGATTTTTATCGGCGTAAACTCTGCGGGTATTATCTCGCAGGCAGCAAACGCGCTTGCCATCCGGATACGCTGATCGCAAAAGCCTCGCGCGTTCGCTCGCCGCGCGACAGATGACGAGGCGATTTCAAACTCTGGGCAGAGGAACAGGCCTTTGCTGTTCGGGATGCGCGATAGCGCTGCAAGGGACGAGGCAATCGCTTTCCAGTCCAAAAAATCCTAAAAATAGTTTGAAATCCTGCGGCCTATGTTTTTGCTGCAGATAGGTCTTCTGCGTTCACATTGCTGGCAGTGCCATCGTCTGAGCAGTTCTCTCTTTCCACTTTGATGGCCAGATAGGAAACCACCGGAAGGAGTACCAAGTGGAAACCCACTCAATGTCTCAGCGAAACGCCTACGCCCACTGACTTGAGAACATTAGGCAGTCAGTTAAGGGCAGAGAAACACTTTTCGCTTGTAATGACGATTAATCGGTCTGCGCTAATTGTACGGTTTCAAGACATGATTGGCAGGGATGAGAGCGCAATTTCCAGTTTTATCCAACCCAGGTGCGAAACGCCGGCAGGGCACGGCCTGACCACGCGCCACACTTTAAGAGTGTTGCAGATGTACAGCCGAACTCGTAGGTTAGAGTAAAATTTGCATTCGTTTGAGGGAAATGCTGTACGTGCGCGAAAAATTGAATGTAATACGTGTCTCTCAGACAACATATTCGTTTTTTTCAAATATTCGTTTAATTGAGATTCGCTTGCAGAGGAAGCACAATAGCGCGGAAAATTTTACCTCTTATCGTTTATGTCTACCAAAGTTCATTGGCCGTAACCGGACACAGGCGTCATAGTAAACAGCACATAAATCCCCTTATTAGCACCTTGCACAACTGTACAGTTGCTAACGTTTCGGTAGGAGAAAAAATGCTCTTTGATAACAGCTTCAAGACCTGTCACGAGCTTCGTTACCACAAGAAGGAAAGAATCAAGCTCTTATCAGCAGATTTAAACTGTTTTCGCGAAAAATTCATTTGAACAAGAGCTGGTGATACCTACGAAGTCTGATAAGATCGTAGTGTCTGATTCATGACAGTGAAAGAATTCCTTTCGATAGACAATCGTTCGGGAAACAATTTGATTCAAATGAGCTACGTGCGTGTAACTCTGCGCATCAGGACACTTTGATNAGCAAACTTCCAACCTTGTGCGAACAGCGTACTCGTCCAGTGTTCAGGTGGCATTGTAGTTCGTGAAAATCACCCACATTCGTTGGCGTCTCGATCGAGACGAACAGTAAGTGCCTGCCCTTTCTTCCCAGGAAACGGTTTCATTGAAACTGGCGTAGTGCATCTGGCGCTGCTAAGTGAAGTTCCACTGTCAACTACGAGCTGAAGGCATTAAAAACACACCAGATAGGCACTTCAGTGAGCGACTATTGCAAATGAAATTATCGACCGTGGCCCGGACCAAAACTTACGAAAACCTGCGTAAAAGAACAGAAAAAAATTGCGCAAGCTTAAGGCAAACTTCGTGTGCTTATGCATTACTTTCTTAAGCCATTCAAGCGTCTTAACTGAACAACTAGCTGTCTTCAAAAGATGAAGTTTTTGTTTATCAAGTTCTTGCGAAGAAGACAGGATAAAAATATAACTCTTATCTGTTATCAGTTTTGTGAAACAGGTAGTTCACCAGTCACCAGCTCGCCATCCAACCTTTGTCACCGGCATGAAAAGATTACAAGCACCTTTTGCATTTGCTCTATGTGGAAATAAAGCCGTGCATGAAACAAGCGACTGCCCATACATGTTAACACAAGAGCTCAATATGAACATTTTCGTCATTTTTTTCACTGAAAACATTGTAATGTAAAGAAATAGCTAAAGTTTACAGATAGGTTAAGCTACGTAACGAGTCGACGCAACTGTCCTGCTTACGCTTGCGTGTTGATCATAGCCGGACAGATCTTGAAGTTCATTTCTTGCGTTACGTGGTCAGTTGTGTGGAAATAGTGCTTGAAAGCAAATAGCTTAAACGCTGTTTCTCTGTCACAGGGATCAAGTTACGACCTTAAAACCGGTCCTGGAGACATGTGGTCTGGAGGATACCCCCAACCTCCCCCCGGCTACTATCCTTACGAAAGCAGCTTCGGTCCACAATATCCTTATGACAGGTACAGTCGTGCTTGCATTTAAATTAAGAAATTTGGTAGGAAGTACAAAATATCGGAGATGTTGGAGCATGAGATTGATAATTGTGGTCCCAGTATTTTTGATAGCAGGAAAAGCTATCTTATTTGAGCTGAACGTCTTGTTTGATTGTATGCGCAATGTAGGTAATGCGGATGCACTTGGAATATCCCGCATCGTCAACTTGCACTTGCGTTTAAACACGAGACAGCGTTTTCAGAATGGTAAGCGAAATTTTAACACACTTCAAATTAATCTCAGCAACTGACCATGCGACTTGTGCAACCGTTAACGCTCGCCATGGCCTTATAAAAAAATTGAGTTCAGCGCGCTCCTTGCCTGCACAGCATCACACTGACATTTTTGGCTGAAAGTTCAAAACTTCGTTCGGGAGTTTCGCTACTCTACCGATCCTCGAAAAGTCGGCCGCTTTTTCCTTTGGGCCATGTCCTGTCAGCTTACCGGTTTAGATGGACCTGCATGCAGCACATGGCGTCTGTCGGTCGCAGTTCAAAGGCTGGCTCCTCGTAGCCCCTGTTTGAAGCGCACAACCGTAAGAGCACCACAAAATGGCGTGGCCCAGGTTCGGTTCTGCAAATTTGAAGTGTCGGCATGCAACGCCTACCTGCTGATAAAAGAAACCCGTTACGAAAACGACTAATATATGGGAAGAGATACAGTACATAAGGAGCAGAGTAGGAAATTACATTCAAAAGCAATTTTTGCCAAATTTAAGTATTGAAACCAGCGGTTTAACATGAGGACAAAAATGTGAAAAATCACTTTCAAGAGCTTCATTAAATCGTCTTCGAAACTTCGAGTAGGCTGTTAAGCCATGTAAAAATGCCTTTGGCAGAGAGAAGCAACCTTCATCGTCTTTGGTTTCTCGACTCCTTCAAATGCAGCGAATCCTTGCCGTTGCTTGGCAACGCTCGTTGTACGGCGATGCTTCAAGCATCCAAGTAAATTCCGAGCGCTGATGGCTGAAACCGCTGCCCTCTTCCAGACGGGAGGTAGCGGAGGCGCCGCCCTGACCGCAGATTTATCTGTCGCATCGGCGCTTAGCTGAAAACTGAAATTGTCTCTACTCTGTGACAGTTAAGGTCTAGGAATTTCGATTCCTAACGAGATATCAGTTGCGCGTGATTTTTGTGCATGCCCGATGCTTACTGACAAAGCAGCGCAACCGCTAATCCCCGTCAGCACTATCCTGTAGCTTCTTCGCACCTTGCAACCAACAGGTAGGCCGTTGTTTGCCAAAACAATGCGTTTGTTAAGCCAGCGTGTGAAAAGTTGCGGTCGAAAACGCTCACTGAACGTTAGCAACTTGCAAATTTCTCAGGATGTTGAAACTGAAAAACTAAGAAGCACTGTTGCCCTCCACGCACCAGGAGGAGGCTTTGAGGACTGATAGATAACATTAGCGGCTAAGATAGCCGCGGGAAACCAAGAGTAGCTGGTACAGTGGAAAACCGCAAATATGCACTCTTTTCACTGTTGCCGAGCTAATTTCCAGCTGGGCAACGTCTCCCTGCTGCCGCTGCAAGCTTAAATATCTTTTGCATTTATATCGCACTTCATTTGTAGGTTAAAGCTCGTTTTCGGCAAATGTGTTAAGCTCTCTGTTTCCAAAATCACTGCCAAACAGTTTTTAGGTAGACCCAAGCCAAAAAGCATTCAGTTCAGCACACTAGTACAAGAAAAAATATTAGAGCACTGGCTAAACGTTTGCTCGTCTATCACGATGCCTTGCCTGGTAGCCGGAGTTGCAGCACTGTGTTGCGATCAAACACTCATGCAGTTTTCCCAAACGTGTCACGCAAAATTTTTGTGCTCTTAGGAAAGCAAACGCAACTTCCTGGTTTTTTGTCACAGAGAAATGTCCTAAAAAATTGACACTTTTCAAGCTTTTTGAGAGGTTATTGCCATTTCTTTACTTTTAGCATAAATTAGACAAATAAGCAATTTAATTTAAAATGACTTGTTTTGGCAAATTAATGTTGTTTTAATGTCGTACTCACGCAATTCATAAAATGGTTTTCGGAGTGTCTTCATCCAGACTGTGTTCATTTAAAAATCGCCGTTATATCACATCATCTTCAGACTTGCAAACCATACAAAGTTTCAAGCATCTTTTTGCATTTCTTGTTCATTCATTTCTGACAGACCAACACCCTCCGATTGTATATTTTTCAAGCTTACAAACCAAAATCGAGATATGACGTTTGGCACTGAGTGTGCTTCGAGAAAACGAGACGCTTGCTCGAGTGAAGCGTTTGCTGTTTTGGGACAGCGCTTCACTGCGCCGCAATAGCAGCTAATACCACACAAGGCAATCGGCCTTTTCACTCAGTTTCGTTTGGAATTACACGCTCTGCGGTCGAGTCTTTATGTGACGTCATTGTAGGAACAGGCAATTTTGTTATTGTAAGAGAACTGCGTGATGCCCGTAAGCATCGCGCCCTTCTTACAAACAAGCTTATCGTTTACTCCTACACTTGGGCGTGAAGCAGAAATCCGCTTATTTGTTGCTGATTGGAATCCCTTTGCGGTGACACATTACACTGTTTGGCTGCCGGCTTGAGCGCGACAGAGGGGATGGGACTTGATTTGCGAAATGATGGACATCCGTCACGTCCTGACTGTGTTGAAACAATGCCGTGATTGTCGTTTTCCAGCGAGAAAGGGAAAGTTATGTCCTGTTTTCGCAATCACATTTGTTTACGTAAAGTTCCGCTGAAAAGCTGTGATTCAAACAGCAAAGCTTTCTATGTCCACCAAAAAACACCATGTTCCTTTAGCCGTAGATGGCCACCGATTCCCGACTGCGTATGAGGGCTTTTTGAAAAAGAACTTTACGCAGCATATGCACAACGTGCAACGTGCAAGCACAACGCTGATACCTGTAGCATCTGCTAGGATAAGCTTGCAGTATTAATGATGTCATCAACGAAACTAGCCATTGGTGCTAGTCAGGATAAGCTTGCAGTATTAATGATGTCATCAACGAAACTAGCCGTTTGGTGTTAGTCAGTGATGCAGTTGTTGATGTAAACTGAATTATAAGCTTGGAATTGTTATAGGTTTCAAAAGGCACTTGAAGGTATTGCCATACACTGAATAGTACAGTTTATTTGTCTTCTGTCATTTTAAATTTTTTTCACCCATTAGGTTACGTGTAGAATGTTCCTACGTTTACCAAATGCTGTAAGCCAACAGAAGTTTCACTGCAGATTTTCCGAAACATTTTGTGTTCCCTCGAACTCCACCCCTTAGTGTTAGAAAAACGTACCAGCATGCAAGACGTTTTATGAAAGATGGAAATCGCCACTAAGAGCCGAAAATTCAGCAAAACAACTCTGTTATTATCATATTTTGCCAAGAATTGCATAGAGCTCTCTTCTCCTGCTCCTCTCAGCTCTTCGCGATGACGTGCCTTTGTGGCGATCAAAACAATCATCAGTATCCTTATGAGTCGCGCCTGGATCAAAAGTATCTCGTGACGTGTTGAGTGCTTGCAATCGAATTAAAACGACCGTTGGCTGTCGCTCGTGCATTGGCGCACCTGGCCAACTTTGATCTGCGTACACCCGGCTTGCTGGTGCACTTGGACGATGCTTAGTCACAACCTGCTCTTCATCATGGTTGATGCGGTGGCTAGTCGCAGGCGACCGAGTTGCCCTTAGTCGTGTTGAAATGGTCCTTGAAAAAGAAGTAAATTAAAGCAGCCCGAGGCACTGTTTCCAAGAAATTCCAATTTCGAAATTGTCTTTACCGCAAAGCTCAAGGAGCAATCGAAGGGTGGCGTTGTGAGTTTTGAAGCAATATGTCATGACCTTGACGGCAAGCCCAAGATAGAAATCACCTTTTAATGAATTTCCGTCGAAAAATCTGGTAGCTTGCAGCGTGGAAAGGGTATTCAGCCAGTCTTATGTCTGGTTACTTACAGAATCTAGTCTGGAACTCTTAAGCTGCCGAACCTCTGAACTTGATTTCCGCTGGTTGCAAAACCATAAAACTGAGTCATACCAACTGATTAATACACTTACTACTGCACTACACCGGCATCAGGCCATTAAAAAGCTTAAGCGTGGTTGCCAGCATAGGCTTACAATACGAGTATTTTCAGTGCCTTTGATTCCCCACATTTTGACTGGCGATAGGTGCGGTTTTGTATTTTGCAAACCGTAAACAGTTGTTACATAATGACTGCTTTAGACAAGCTGAAGGGTTTGGTTCGACAGTACAGCCACAAACAAAACCAGTAATGGCTTTTCCGAGAAAACATTTGAAACGAAAGAGCATTATTACTTATAGCGGCACAACTTCTAAGTGGAAAGTATACTGATTCCGTTAATGAGACATGGTGAGACATTAATGGTCGGCTAAAGAAGCTAATTATCATGGGCAATTCTGTGGCTCTTGGATATATAAGATCAATAACTTTTCGTACTGCTTTTGCTTGCAACACTTCTTAGTGCGACAGATGGGGAAAAACTATATCCGTTCATCACTTCTGAGATTCAAACGCTAGAAGCATACAGTGAGGTGTAGCCCTGTAACACGCATCAAGTTGTTCGAGACTGACAATATTGTTGCTTATTATAACAGGTATTGCAGCATGGATATGAATGATGGCGTCAGACGAAAGAACGCCACGCGTGAGTCGACCAACACCTTGAAAGCCTGGCTTCAAGAGCACAAGAAAAATCCATACCCTACCAAAGGCGAAAAAATAATGCTCGCGATCATAACGAAGATGACACTGACACAGGTATTGAAACTAATTCTCCTTCCTAAAAAGCTTCGTAGTGAAGTGGTTGCTATGCGCCATGTATTTGTGCAAAACAGCCTTAGCACGAACCAAGTAAATAAACTGTTATTTTTCCTGATGCTGAGATTTTTTTAACTATCTCGAACTAAAACGCCTTAACTTTAACTGCAAAAAAGTGTATCGAGCAAGCTTTTTTACAGTAACTTAAATTCAGCTGATTGCGTTTTTGTTCTGAAACTGCACCTTTTCTTGGCGAAAATAAATTAAGGATTTTTAACATTGTTTTTGCTATCTTGGCTCATGCCAGTTCATTAAATTGGCTTTATAACTTTGCAACCAAATGTAATTCCTATAGGTATCGACCTGGTTTGCAAATGCCCGAAGACGACTTAAAAAAGAAAACAAAATGACGTGGATACCCAAAAACCGTTCGAACGAGTCGGCCACAGGTAACGATAAGAAAGAAGATGATGACGACGATGACGACAGCTCTCAGCAGCAAGAGACAGGTAAGAGTGGCGTTTTTACGAATCCTCGTTTCTCATGATATCCAGCCCAAAAGTCTTGATCGAATACTTGATCTTTTCCTTTCTTCGTTTAAACGCAATTATTTTGCGATCTACTGATAATTTCACGTTTTGTTCTGGGAACGCTCTTCTTTTTCCTTTGAGCTATTAACAATCTGTTTGGCAAGACATTTTGCGAGACTTGCACGTTTGCTGAACTGCTTCCACGTTTCGTTTAATGATGAAANAATGACCCTGNAAAAACAAATTCTAGAGTAGGTAGGCCACTCTAATTTTAAGCAACAATGTACTTGTTCTTGAATGAAGCAAACATTTGTGATGATTGACCACAAAATACAAAGGAAGTATTTTCAGTGATATAGTGTTTTCANCAAGTTATTTTAAACCTTTTCTTGGCANTGTGCAATGTTTGGAAAGCCCTTTTATAAGTACACTAGATGCTACGAAACTTTATAAACTGCGCAAACGCTTTCCCAGATAGCAGCAAAACAATAGAAATTAGAAGGTGCAAAGTTAAGCTATTTGGTTGCTCATTAATTCAGCAAGCCCATTTGCAGTTTTATAAGTAGATCTAACTAACATTTGACCCAAATTTTCAGCACCAAGCAAGTGTGATATAAAAAGTGTTGCGGAATTGCGTGTTTACTTTGGTGTTCCGCGTCAAACCAGCGGACAGCCATTTTGAGTGAGATCCGTTTGCTTTTTCGCGGTAATTCTGCACTGGCTGGTCTTCCGCATTATGTTTACTGCGATTACTGGGATTGCCGATTCGCGTGACAAAGCCTGCGTGTAATCCTTCCCGATTACAAGCGATTAAAGCAAACGGCGATGGCTTTGTTCTCTTCCAACACAGGACGAGGTCTATCATACTCTGTGCTGCTCTCTCAGTTCAGGTGCAGAGCGACGGACCAAACAGTGCGATTTGCAAATGGCTGCACGGGCTGTCTCTAATAAAGCATTGCTTGTGTTGATCCTGTGCCGTTGCTTCCGTTGATTGAGTGACGTTGCACAAGGATGACTTGTACCGGACTTTCTTCGCAAATTCCAAGCAATTCACACATTCTTGTACAGCATCTCACAACAAAAGATAAAAAATCAAACACGGCTTTTCAATGCGTGCTTCACAAGTAACTGAGGTATTTACAGCTTGCAACGATTTTGAAAAATTTTTGACTATGTTCGCTGCCCGACAGCAACACCACGAACCGCTGCATAAACCAAAGTGAGAATCTGATGAAACTAATAAATTCTAAGGATTCGCTGTTACGTGTCATCTACCATTTTCGTGCTTGGTTGTATGATTTATAACACAGACTCGTCTAAACTAGGAATTCTTAAAGTTTGCCTCAGGGTATTGAGATTAGATGCTGGGGTATTCAACAGTGTTGGGAAATAAAGTCCAAATCCGGGCTCAAGTTCTCATTCTAAGAACTTGACTTGCTTCCATCCAGATTGTATCATAAACAGTGTTGTTCCATTGAGTTTTTTAGTATTAACACTCCATCATTACATTCGTTCTAGCAATCTAGAAACAATATACCCACATGAAGAAGAAGATTGGTACTGATGATTGCGATGCAGCCTTTGCATTGAACTTTCTCCTTACTACTCTAGTGAATACTTCTTTACCAGTTCTGTTTTATTTCATTCAATTTTTTTGTTATTAAACTTTGTTGAAAAGGGATATCCAGATTGACGAAAATTTGACTTGGAGCTATAGGCATTAAAACTTTAAAGACGACTAGTCTAAACATTAGTAAGTTATCTGAAAACGGTAGGAAGTTCATCAAACTTTTTTGGCATTTTGACTTCAGTTTCTAAAGTCCAGAAATGGCAACGCATTTTATCACTTTAACCTATAAGTAAGACAAGTTATTCTGTTTCCACTGCGCAACGGCCACTAGTTTGTTTGCAGATGTGAAGTCAGAGGCCGATCGAGGAGCGGATTCAGACGATTCCGTGGAGCACGAAAAAACGAACGCGAATGAAGACAACGCTTTTGACCAATCAGAACGGTTGGACGAAGAAAGAAGGGAATTCCCCGGCGCCGACATCGGAAAGCAATACGCCGGAGACGACGAGAAAAAAGCAGTTCCAGCAAAAGGCAGCAGCTTTACATCGATGCCCTGCGATCCCAACCGGCCAGGTTACGACACCACTGACACTCCCAGCAGCGCCATTTGGTCCCCGGCAAGTGAAGGTCAGGGGGGGAGTAGCTTCAAGTCAGAGAGATTGGATGGTAGTCGAGATGGTGAATGCGACCAGTACAACTCGCATTTCGTGGCCGATCAATATCCATTGGTTCACCGGCACCATTCGTCTGCAGTCAGTCCACCGTCGGCAAGGGAAGCAACTGAGCCAAACATGCCCACGCAGTATCATTACCCTCATGGCCAGCAGTGGAACGATAATGCTTACCCGAACTCCCTGCCTCAATCATCGGAAGTTCACTGTCACGCAGGCAGCGGCCTCGAGCCTGCAGAAAGACAAAGTGAGGGGGCGGGGACCCCTCCCGACCGTGACTACCATTCGCATCCTGTAGTGCCAGGCAGACAATACCAAAGACATTCGCACCAAGGCCTGGAGTACATGCCACACGGCGCCTATCCTTCCCTCCATCGTGCTGCAGAACCACCGGTTCGTAGTCCAAACGCTCCACCTATGCGTCCCCTCGATGCGAGCCCTGCTTACCAAATGTACGGACACGCCGCTTGCCCAGAGTATTACACCAGAGGCCCACCACATTTTAGCGGCAATTACAGTGCGCCGTTTTACGATCAGCGTAGTGCGGACCACCTTGTTTCAACAGCTGAGAATATTCATTCCTATCCTCGAAGCGAGGTGGTTTCTCTGGGTGCCAATACATCACCGCCGACCACTGCGCTCACCCCCACCACTTCTCGTTATCAGCAACAGCCACAAAGGAACTCTCAGGTTGGTTCTGCGCCTTATTTCGCACAAACCCCTCCTGCAATCGCTGCGCCCAGCATCAGTCCGTCGGATTACTCCGCGCATTATTTCCCCCAAGATGCACCCACCGCTGACCATCGACCACGCCATCTTTCCATAAACGGTAGAGCGGCATTTAATGACGTCAAGCAATCTCTTCCTGGGACATCGCTGTCTCCATCGATCCATAAAACCCGCTTTGTCTGTAAGTATGAAAAAATCGACGCCAATTTTTTTCGCAAGTTTGCAATTGAGTGTTGTCTATGCTGAACAATAGACCGTGTCAGTGATGTTTTATAAATATAACGACTTTGAATCTTGACCTAAATTAGCCTAAATTAGTGGTTTTGACGGCGTTGTCGATTCTTCTCAACGGAAAATGAGTTTCTTACCAATCACAATGGTGATCCAGGTCGTAGTCGGGATTTTGATAAGCTGATGAAATTATACAACCCTTAAAAAGTTTGGGAATTCCTTGTTCTTAAAATCGATGAATGTATGCATCTATTTACGTGGTAAAAAAATGACTATACACTCCTCACCGAAGCTGGGAAATCTCAATAACTGCAGTTTTTGCTCCTTTAATTTGAGTGTGAACACCGGATTTTGAAGGCGAACAAGTCATTAAGGGCAGCACCAGCTCCGTGGCCCCTCTAGTTGCGCTACCAATTGTAATTCAGGCAAAAGTGATGAAAATAGGAAAGAGTTTATTTTTAGAACTTCTGCCCATAGGAAAACACGATTAAAAGTGCTCATTCCCGAAAAGTTTGAAAACTATCACCTTATGAAAAAACAAAGTGCGGTTGAAAACGCAAAAATTGCATGTTGTGCTAAGGGGGTATTCACGCATTGATTGTACAATGGGCATCCAGCAATTCGATCCTAAAATCAAGATCAGCGGAAAAAAACTGAAATTGTGATTAGTACTCAAGTCTAAGTCTCAAAGATTGCAAACATTAAAGTGAAGCTAAATCGCCGGGCTCGAAGAAAACAAGTTCACTGCTCGGCAGTAACAAGTGAGCAATCGTGATGTCAGTGACCAAGAAAAGGAGCAACGCGTTGACGTTTTCCCTTTTCGCAAAAGATCGCAGCTTTTTACAAACTTCGGGTGCGCCGGTCACTTAAAGGTCATCACCGCTCTGCTGTTCCATGCAACAACGCAAAATGTCAAACAACCAACCGTCGCGTTCATTGTCCGATCCAGGCGCCTCAGGAATTCGCAATCTTGCCCGAACAGGCCGCTTAATGCAATTTCGCTGCTAGAAATTCAGCGGCTTTTCCGGAAAGGCAATGGACTGTCGTTTGATTTCGGTTCCCATGGGGCCAGTGAAAGCGTCGAGCAGGGCCACTGGTGTGGAGTATGTCGCAGTATGTGCCCTTGCACCATCGGTAAATGATTCGTACGAAGTGTTCTTGGCGTATACTGAGATCTCTCACGCGATTTATAACAAGATTAATTGTTATTGCTGAACGTTGTGGTTGGTAACACAAACAAAATCAACACAGGTTCACATAAGAATAATGGTTGATATTTCTCTCTTTGGTATTAATTTCGTCAAATCAATCAAATGTCATGCTTTGAAATTGATAACATTTTCCCTTGCTTTTGACAAAATCCAAAAACTTCCAAAAGATTGTGCGGAAAAACATGGGAAGGAAAACTGAGTAATCCGAAAGACAATGCCAAAGAATTGGTTCCGTTATTGAGACTTGATTAAAGCAGAAAAGTCAAATCTTGCCATATCCAATTAAAATACTTTCATTGCGCATTTGTTATTGCAGAAAAAGATAAATTTTCTCCTTGTTGCAGGCTCTCCGGAAAGCGCTGGAACAAACGTAGATGTTGGAATGTCACCTGGCAGGTAGGCAGGCAGAGTGTTTTGATTTGCTACTTATAAGCATAGATTGTAATCTGCCACAGCGGTGGTTTCCTGATTTTTAAAGTTTTTCCTTAGTGGAAAAATTGTTTTTTTCGAAAAGTTTTGCAAACTTGCTCCTTGTTTCCACTTGCACTGAATCATTTATCCAATTTGAATAGAGTTTTTTAAAAACGGGTGATCGCAGTGTCAGGTTTGCAAAACAACTTTTAGATCAGAATTTTGTAGCTTCCACAACTTTTACTGGTTTCAAACAACACACATATTTTGTTTTTTTTGTCTTTGCTGCAATGTTTCGCAAACAATCTGCCGTTTATTACAGCAAGCAAAAACGGAATTTATTGTTTTACTGCTGCAAAGGACGCATTACTGTTCCGAGCGCAAAACTACACCCATGGCGTGCAGAATAGATCCGTTAAGTAATTCAATATTGTGAACTGCCGATGAACTATGATATGACAAACCACTCGTGTGATCAGAGCGATTGCAATAGCCGGCAGGCGCAGACGTTCTTTAAATAATTCAGCCTTCAAAAAGATTTTACAAATAGCTTAGCCCAGATTGCGATCGTGCAATTTTGCTAGCTGGACTAAAGCACCTAACTCTGAAAATTAAATTAATGAAGCTGTGCAAAAGCTTGGGCGTGCTTGGAATTTCCTCTTCATGATAACGTGAGCTTCACCAACAGTTATTGCAAGAAAATCTTGGTAGTTTTGCTATAAGTTACTGTAATTTTAGGAAGACTAACAAACGTTTTTTGACAGTTGCAGATAACTTTATACTAGCTTCCATCTTCCTTGATTCGTTACATAATCTACACAACTTAATGAATAGCGTAGTGGTTATTAGGAGGCCAGAGGTTAAGATTTTAAATACTGAGATTGGGTGAAGGAATTTTTCTTAGATAAGCTCAAATGTTAGAGTGCTTTCAAATCAGTGATACTGTAGGAGGCTTCACAAATTAGAATGAAAACCGTTGACGGTATACCAATCAGTAAATAATGTAGACAACAAATACAGACACTAGGTCAGGATAGACGGCTGGAGTGGCGTTTTCTTTCACAATTAATCATACGATTCCATTTCAAAAACTAGTACAATGTCAACAGCGAAAATGCGCAAAGTGCGCGACAAATGTCAGCTTGCGTCTTATCGTTCATTGTAAATCGATGAAATCTGCGAAATATCGAATATGCCTGAACACATTGTCTATGTCCCTTTCAACTCTGAGAATGAAGGTTAATTGCGACTCCGAAGATGCGTGGTGATAAGGAAGACTGGTGCTTTGCGTGCGGTTTCGCGTGGATGCATTTGACGCCAGCACTAATTTCTCCATATCTCCCGGCAGTCGTTATAAGTCGACGATTGCTTTTTTCTTATACATAAACAACGCGCTCGGGAATTTCGCTTGTGAAGGCCGAAAAGCACGAACGAAGGCCGCCGACCTTTCGGAGGTAACCACCAACCCCTGCCAGGCACCGGGTCGCTGAAGTGGAAAATTTTATCTTGTAGGCACTACTTAAGAACAAGCTCCACGTGCGGATTCAGGTCTCGCTGGCGAAAAATGCCATTGAATAAAAAAATGGAATAAGGTAAAACAGAACAATAAAATGAAAAAAGTGAACTTTGCTGGGAGATTAATGTAGTAACGCCAACTTCTCATGTTGAACGCATGCTTTTGGTGATTGCAGTCATGTTTTGCAGGCGATGTTTTCATGTAATCTTTAGTTTTCTTCGCATTAGAGTTGGCAAACAAAAAACGCGACTGAAAACCACGACCTAAGAGATAAAGATGCAAGTTCACGCGTTCGGCAAGTTGGTGCGCTGCAGCCTGTGAATGCCACAGGTGGCGATCAATCCTTTCACCAAAGCGCCGTGCATGATGTCAAGGACTTCGCTTTCAATTCTCGACTCGGCGACTTGTTTGTTTAGTAATCTGCAGCGACATCTCCGTAAAAACTGAAGGTCCTCGGTTGGCCGAATAGTCGGCGGCCGACGCAGCGCTCCGATCGGTGGCGCCAAACCTACGGCTCCCGCGCGACGTAAAGGTCGTTTTGCAGACCTTCGCAGGGCCTTTCAACAGAGAAGCGTTTCACTGAAGATGATCCCTGATGCGGCGACGTTGTGACTCCGGCAAAACCGATTTCGCGTGGATTTTCAATGATCAGCTTCTGTCGCGGATAGGCGCATGAACATTCGCAGTGTACACGTCATCCTTTGCAAAAATGCAGCACGCGATAACAAACAAACTTTGCATAGCCATGCCTTTTGTCGTGAATGCGGCTCGGCTAAAAATCTGTTTTGCACAAACACGCAAATGGAGTGAGGTACCGAATAATCTAGAGTTAGTATCAAATAATTTTTGAAACTTGTCGCCAAATACTGCTGTGGAAGAGCAAACCACCGCCACTATGAACAAAGCGAGAACAAAAAAGATTTTAGGAGAAAAGTCAGTGCTATACTGTAGTTTCGCAGGAAAAGCAGTTATCACTTCGATAGTATATTTGCAAGTCACTTGTTGCTTCGTAAGATGCTGATGAATTTTAATGTTTCAAGAACTTGTTTGTTAGTAATAGGTAGAAGAGAACTACAGACATGTAATCAAAACATTACTAAATTTTTTACTTTTGCTCTTTCGAAGTATAGCAAGAAGTGAGTTCATTTCATCTCAAGATTGCAAAATTGATGGTAAAGAAGATAGTTTTAAAAGTCTTGAGAATGAACCTACCCAGCCTAAGAGTTAAAAGATTTTTCCAGTTGCATAAAATCATTGGAGCAAGTCAAGTTATTTGAATACCGTCGTGGACCATTATGTCTCCCCTTTGCAACACTGCATATTTGCCTCAGAATATCAATAACAGAAAAATATGTATAATTCTGAGCCATCGTCTTGTGCATTGTAAGGAACGGCATAAACGTTTGGCAGCTTTTATCAAGTGTATGTAATATCTACGTTTTTTCCTAATACTGGTCAAGTTAGTGCTACTTCATGTTTCAAGTCTTGCTTTAATATTTACCTTTGTTTTGAGTGAATTCAAGTTTCGGTACTTTTGATGTCATTTAACCCCAAGAGCCACATAAGCAAGGAAGCAGCATGTAAAAGAGTCATTAAACACTAATCAGTTTTAAGACCAAATTCAGCAATCCTAATAACGGCTGAAATGGTGCTTTTTGAGGAAAACAAACGCACTGGTTGGTCATGGCTTGCGGTAACTTCAATAACGCCGCAACTTAACGGTAATCGTTCGTGCAAAGCTCTACTACCGAACGACTTATCGGTCATTATTACTATATTAGCTCCCGCGGTCATTACGATAGACGAATATCTTGCGCTCTTCTGGCTACGCAGATATTTATCGCATTCCCGCACGCCGCCGATTGGCACCGCGTTTCTGTTCTCCGATCCAACCACCCCGCAGCAACAACAAAGTACCAATACGGTTGATTGCAGCTGTTTCTCTGCAACGTTTACAAGAAATGATGAACTTGCCTGTTTTGATAAAAACGTGATCGGCTTTCCAACCCAACTTCACTGAAGTGACCTATAAACAAGTAAATTCTATGCAAATGAGACGTTGCGCTTGCTCAGTCCGGTCGCCTGACTAAGTGACCAAAAATCTCACAGCTTCATTGTCAAAACATTACCGCAGGCAAATAAGAGGTTGTGGCAAGGTGCCATTGCGTCTGAAGCGGTGAAAATCAGGTTGAAACAGTTAGACCAAATATACTGTATTTGTTTTGCAAGCAATTTGTCAGCAGATCAAGTGAACACGTAACAGAAAATGTTTCGTCTCATCTGCTTCAGTTTGCTTGAATTTCTTGTTGGGATCAAGCGAAAGTTTCTCAACATCATAAAATGTTTTTGTGTTACAGCCATGTGAGCAACAGTGAGCGACGAGATGCAGCATCATCTTAGGCAGTGCCTCCATCAATCATCTTTGTTCAGCACCTGCATGAGCCTACGTGTCTCTTAATGCACAACGTATCCTGCGTTCAACATTCTACCGGACGACGAACACCATCAAAGGTGCTGACTAGAAAATCTCCCGTCCATACCAGTCACTGTTTTCGAAGAAACTCTTACGTTTTTGAGTGAATCCGGGCACTTTTCGATAAAATGCTGCCTTTTCTCGTGCTACAAACGTTTCATTATGTCTCGCAAGCGACACCAAGCGGACATAATACACTTCATTGGTTTGATGAGCAACAGGGTTTTCTAAACACACGGGAATACTGCACGTTTTCTTTGCAAGCAATGGCTGCATTTTGAACTGTTTTGTCATCTCAGGTACATCAGATTGCATTGACGCTATGTTAAATCTTGGTTCCTATTACACATTTCAAAACACAAACAAGAACGTCAGTCTTGCTGGTCATCCCTGCGCACTTGCTGTGGTAGTACACATGCTAGCATTGGAACGTTACAGAAAATGCGACAGTAATTTGGTGCTATTTAAAACCGAAGCAAATTTAGAGCGCATGAGCCCGCACAAGTTGACGGCGATTTATCACAAAATTGTGGGCTGGAATATTTCAAATGCATTAAACAATCCAGGACGTTCGAAAATGACCCTTTGAAATGCTGTCACTACCCAGTTGAGCAAATCTTGCTTAAACTTGTTCCATACGCGATGGCAAATGTGTGCCTTTGCTCGGAGTCACAGCCTGTGATTACAGCTCCAATCAGGAAACAAACCGAACGCAAAAGGCATCGTCGAGGCTGTTTTCGGGAATTTTACCTCAGGGAGGCGATAATGCGATTGAACACGTGTTAATCCCATTCCGTGCGACGTGTCTCAAGGGGAAACGAAAACTTGGTGTCACTGAAACGTGTTGACGAATCGCTCGCGAGAACGATAGACTTATGCTACAGCGTGATTGTCACAAAAAAA